>JACCDO011668949.1_pt1 | contig 123986 bp, 111 predicted proteins | sample 7446101 | NCBI WGS metagenome assembly JACCDO01 (sample SAMN15323440, study PRJNA562643) | freshwater metagenome | isolation source: river surface water | place: USA:Blue River Watershed | collected 2017-08-16
CACTTGGTCTTCTATTTGTTCTTCTACTTGGTCATTTACTTGGTCTTGTACTTGTTCTTCTATTTGTTCTTCTACTTGGTCATTTACTTGGTCTTGTACTTGTTCTTCTACTTGGTCATTTACTTGTTCTTGTATTTGTTCTTGTATTTGTTCTTGTATTTGTTCTTGTATTTGTTCTTGTATTTGTTCTTGTATTTGTTCTTGTATTTGTTTTTGTATTTGTTCTTGTATTTGTTCTTGTATTTGATCATTTACTTGTTCTTCTATTTGATCAATTATTTGTTCTTGTATTTGTTTTTGTGTAGATTCAGCCCCACCAGCATCAGATTTATTGAATTCATCTTGATTTGTGTCAAAAGCCCCACCAGCTTTATTTAATTGAATTTTGTTTCTATTTATCATTACAAATCTGTGTAAATCATGCGCATGGTTCATATAAACTAACAAATAAATTATTTTAATAAAACTAAAATATAAATTTTATCTATTATATTATTAAGTTTAAATGGATTATCCTAAAATATCAGATCCAAATTTACAAGATAAAATTAAGAAAAAATTTAAAGATCTTGAAGCTCCATCTAAAAAACCAACATTTAAAGAGTTGTGTTATCCAGAAGAGTATACATATCAGCTACCTCAGCTTTTTGTATCTAAATTCATAAATCCCAAAACTCCATATAAAGGTCTTTTAGTATTTCATAGAATTGGTGCAGGTAAAACTTGTGCTGCTATTCAAATAGCAGAACAATGGGTTGATAAACGTAATGTTATTTTTATTGTTCCAGCATCACTAATTGGAAATGTTTACAAAGAATTTAGATCAGAATGTACTGGTTCAAAGTATGTAACAAAAGCAGAAAGGGCTAAGTTAAGCAAACTATCGCCAACATCTAATGAATATGAGCAGCTAATTAATGAAATAAACTTCCGTGTAGATGAAAAATATCAAATATATTCTTACCATAAATATGTAGATTTAGTAGAATCAAAAAAAATAAATCTTAAAAATTCTTTAGTAATAATTGATGAAGTACAAAATATAGTTTCTGAAAGTGGTAATTTTTATAAAGTAATTTTAGGTTCACTTCAACGCTCACCAGACTCAACTCGTATTGTAGTTATGTCTGCAACACCTATATTTGACAAACCTGTTGAACTTGCACTAACTATGAATTTATTAAAACCAGAAGAAATATTACCAACAGGATCTAGATTTAATGAAACTTTTTTAAAAGTAGACTCAAAAGGTAATTATTCAATAGCAAATTCTCAACTACTCGGTTCTTTATTAAAAGGTTATGTTTCTTATTCTCCAGGAGCACCATCTCATGCATTTCCTAAACAAAAATTTAAAGTTGTAAAATGTCATATGTCAAAGTTTCAATATGAATGTTATCAAACTGTTGAAGAACAAGAAGGTAAACCAGATTTTAAAGATATTTTGAAGTTACCAAATAATTTTTTTATTGGTTCACGTATTATATCTAATGTTGCATTTCCTAACAAAGGTATAAACGAAAAGGGATTTGAATCATGGACAGGATCAAAACTTAAATTAGATAATTTAGAACGTTATTCTGTTAAATACTATAAAATTATTAATAAAATTAAACAAATAAAAGGTCCTAGTTTTGTTTATTCTAATTTTAAAGAATATGGTGGACTAAAACCACTTGTTTCTGCACTTGAAGCAAATGGATTTAAAAATGTAGCCTATTTTGGTCCTGGTAAAAATAGATATGCAATATGGTCTGGTGATGAAAAACCTGAAGAAAAAGAACAAGTAAGAGACATATTTAATCAGTTTAAGAACTTTGATGGATCTCAAATTAAAGTAATTTTAGGTTCACCATCTATTAAAGAAGGAGTTTCTCTGCTAAGAGTCAAAGCAGTACATATTTTAGACCCTTATTGGAATACATCAAGATTAGATCAAGTGATTGGTAGAGCAATAAGATATTGTTCACATAAGGACTTACCAGCAGAGGATAGAGAGGTTAATGTGTATTTGTATCTTTCATGTGGACCAAAAGGTATGTCTATCCCGAAGGGATTGCGACCTAGCGCAAGCGGTAAAAAAACATGGACAGTAGACCAACATATTTATAAAATAGCATTAGAAAAGGAAAAACTAGTAAAACAATTTTATTCTGTGCTTAAGGCTTCAGCAGTTGATGCAAAACTATTTGCAAATGCACAAAAATTTGTTACAAATACTTAAAAATTTGTTAATTTATTTACTTAACAAATAAATGAAATACTATTTTTTAACTGATAAAAATCAAACCTTTGTGATTGGTCCATTTATTAATGTAATTGATACTTCAGAAAAATATTTTGGACAAATTATTAGATCTAATGATTATTCTGATTTTTTAACTAATTCACCATTTGAGTATAAATTTTGGTTTATTAATTTAAATGAAAGTAATTTAGTCCGTGTAAAGTATTTATTACATGAAAATTTATCTAAGTTTTCTAGTAATGCAAATATTACATATATAGGTACATTTCAAGGATCTATAAGTCCATCAAATAAAAAGCTTCAATTAATTGATCATTCAAATATAAAATATATTTTAGAATTTAGAATAAATGAAACAATTCTATATTGTCCAAATTTAACTATAGAATTTTAAGCAAGTCACTAACATCAGAATTATCATGTTTTTCACATAAAAACACAAGTTTTGCTGGTGTTATTTTTCTGTCTGGGATTAAATCAATTTGTTCTTGATTTAATTTAACTTGATAAAACTTTTCTATTATTTCAATTGCATCACTTTGTCTTAAATATGTAAAGTAGATTGGAGTAAGTCTTAACTCCCGATACAATGCAGGGTCTAATTTTTCTTTATAATTAGTAGTAGCAACAATAATTAGACCATCATAATTACAAATACCATCAAATTTTGAAAGAATTTTACCAATATTAAGATCGTTTGATTTTAAATTAGATGATTCACTGGCTAATGCAGAAATTATAGCCAAAGTAGTTGATACAGTATTTTCAGTTGAAGTTGATTTTGAACTAGTTGAATCAGTAGTTGAATCAGTAGTTGTACTAGTAGTTGTGTCCCTTGACATCCCAGACATTCCAGTGTCAATCTCATCAAACAAATATATAACTTGAGATTTTTTAATAGGTATTTGATTGATAATTTCCATATTCATAATATTTTCTAATTGAGAATTTTTAGAAATAAGACTAAATGGAATATCAATAATATGTCTATGATCATATAAACTCATTGCAACAACAGAAGAAGTTTTTCCACACCCAGGTTCTCCATAAAAAAGATATGATTTCTTTCGCTTTAATCCAGTTCTTTTATAGTAGTCTAAATTTTTAAGTTTATCTATATCCCTAATAAGAAGTGAAGAATTCTCACTATGAATATTGTCAAAAGTTTCATAAAGTTTAATTTCATCACTGTAAATTATTTCTGAATTAAATTTTGGCAAAGAATTAGAATCAAAACCAGTCAAAGTAAAATGATAAATTTTATTTTCCATCAAAGTTTCAATATACTCATTATATTCATTAACAGCATTTTTTATGAATGCTTCAATATCAATTGAGTCTGATTCAAATATATAGTCTATAACTGTAAAAGTTCTTGAACATGCTGTATTTGATAGTCTATTAATTGTGAGTAAAATTGAATTAAATTCAAAAGTAGTTATTTCATCTAGCACATACTGAACAGGTTGATCAGAGTTCCGATTAAGAATTTTGTAATTAGAAAGACCAAATTTAGTAACTAATACATAGTTAACAGCAAATATTTCTTTTGAATATGTTAGTTTCATATCTAAATCTGAAACCATTTCTGACCCAGAAATAACAATTTTATATTTAAACATATTTTTAGAAACATTTGTAATAAAATATGTTTCACATGACGCAATAAATTTTTTAAGATCATAATTTTTTGAAACAATAATATATTTAATTGTATTGGATGATCTTTGAATAGTAATATATAAATCATCTTCTAATTGATAATCTTTATGTTCTTCAACTAACAACAAATTACCAATAGCAGATTTAATCTTATTTTTGTCTCTAGTAGTAATTTCTTGTTTATATATTTCAGCCCATGCATTATCTTTTTCTACAATCTGTTTTTTTGATACTAATCTTGACATTTTGTATTTGTTGACAAGAGCATATGTTATATATATCATTATTGGTGAATAATTATAAGATGTTTCATCTTCATTCCCAATAAATGTTAAAACATTAGAACATGAAAGTTTAGAATAAGAGTCAATTGCATCTTGTACAAACTTCTTTAAATCTTTAGTATAAGATTTTAGGGTATAAGTTATTTCTCCATTTAGTGAATTTTTAATTGTAAGAAAAATACCATTATCAATTTGATAATTTGTTAACTCACCAATTCCAACATCAAACTTTGTGTCTTTGTGTAAGATTAAACTCTTAATATTATATTTTTCAACAAAAAGATTTGTCAAAGCAATCATTGAAATAGGATAACTTTTGTTAATATTAGAACCAGAAATAGTTATTGTTATTGGTTGTACAAGTTGAAAATAGTTTAGTATAGATGATAGCAAATTATATTTATTTGCAATCAAATAACAAATTGGCAAAGCAGAAAGTAAGTACACAATTTTTGTTGATACTTGTTCTCCTAAATATTTAATACCTTCATTTAAGAATATATTAAATATCATATTATATTCTGGTCCTAATCCCAAATAAATAATTGCATGATTTGCCCAAAATGGAACTAATGATGATAATGAAGAAATAATCTTAGACATAAGAAATAATTTATTTGTTGTACAAATAAATATATACAATAAACAAATAAATCAATTTTTTCTTGTTTTATATTCTTTGCTTTATGCTTTTTTGCAACAGTTAATGCTGAAAATAATTCAACTGCTTTAATCAACAAACTAAAGACTAGTGATTGTTACTACTTAAAAACTAAATTGTCTTGTACCAATACAAGCAGTTGTTCTTGGTGTAATGATGCTGGTTGGGATGATGTCTATAGTTGCTATGAAACAGTGGATGATTGTGTTAAATTATCTAAATGTCATTACTGTAATTTAGGAGCATATGGTGGTAGATATTGTATTAGTAAAAATGTTGAATGTGGTTAAGAAACAACTATTTTTAATTTAATTCAATTCCTTTGATAAATACTGGTTTGTGATCTGAAATATCTAAATTGGGTCTTGACTCAATCCATTTGTTAGCATCTAGTTTTTGGATCCCAAGTATTGAATCAAATGAATAAAATATTTTGTATCCTGCAGCTTTAGATAGAATTTTATGCTTGGTTTTGTCAGTATAAACAAAGTCAGAACTTAATAAAATATGATCTATAATTCCATATGATAAGTTATTTGGAGTATGTGTTTGTATTGATGTAAAAGCCCCAGGTTTAAAATCAGATCTATACAACATACAATCAAATAAGCCCATAAACCCTTCAAGTAGTTCAATTGGTTTGTTAAAATCACCTGCTAAAATAAACGGTCCTTCCAGTATAGAACTTAGTTCAGAACCAATTATTTCTATTTCGGGAATAGACCATTTCCAGTAAAAATGGAGATTCACACAGGAAATTATTTTGTTTTGGATATTTATTTTAGAAACAAGAACAGACTTGGTATTAAATTTAATTGCTTGAGTTGATTGAATAATACCTTTAGTTACAATTGTTACAAGTTGGTTTTCTTGAAGGTATGCGATTTGTTCTGGATCAACAAGTTGTTTTAACATAGGGACAAGTAGAGGATGTACTTCTTGTAAACAAATAATTAATGGACAAGAAGATTTTGTACACATCCATTTTATTATTTTAATAATTGCATGGGCTCTAAATAATTTAAATCTTTCAAAGTCAACTTGTGCAATTTGATTAGCTTGGTGTTTGGGTACAAAATTAGACCAAGTCATTTGAGAAATATGTGGTTCTGGATTAAGTAAATTCCATGTACATATATTTATTTTCATTAATAATGTTCTAGATATAATTTTTTAATATGTGACAAAACCTGTAAAAATATTTTTAAAGCTTGTTCATCAAATAGATCTAAAAATTTGTATCCAAAAATATTTTTAAATTCTTTAATAAATTCTATACTTGTTTCAAACATATTAGGAGAACCAATCCAGTTAAGAATAGGTTGAGTATATTCAGGAGGTATTCCAAATATAAAATTAAATTTTGTAAATGTTCCCATAAATAATTGTTCTAATTCAATTAATGTATTAGTTAAAAGAATTTGATTTAAAATATTAGATTTAATAGCAATGGTTATAATTTTAGTAAGTTCAATATCAATTAAATTAATATGTAGAGAAATTTGATCAAGAGTAAGTTGAGTATTTAAATCAATATTTAAGTTTATAATATTTTTATTAATTCGTGGTTCAATCCAATATTTATTAAGTATTTCAGAATTAGATTTAAGAAAGTCTTGTGAAATAGTAATTAAGTCAAGAGATTTGATAATTTGTTCCATTAATTAAATTTAAAGAAAAAAAATTGAGTTTTTAAGACTTAAATATAAAATTCTAGAATATACTATAAATTAAATGGAGAATCCTTATAAAGTACTAGAGATTGAGCCAAATGCATCAAAAAAGGATATTACTAAAGCATATAGAGATTTAGCCAAAATTTGGCATCCTGACAAAAATAAATCACCAGAAGCTCCAGAAAAATTTAAACAAATTAATGATGCTTATCAATATCTAATGGATGAAAACAAGAAAGAGTTTTTAGATACTCATGGTAGAAGAATGGATGAAGAAGATGAAGCGGAACATGGTTTTAGAGGAGGAAATGGATTTCCAGGAGGTCAAGGTTTTCCGTTTGGTCCAGGATTTCCATTTGGAGGTCAAGCTGGTTTCCATTTTGCTCAAGGTGGAGGAGCTGGTTTTCCATTTGGCCCAGGATTTCCCTTTCATCAAGCTGGCCCAAATCCAGATCAAATTAAAGAGATGAAACGTAAACAGCTACATATTAAAATGAATATAGAGATGACATTAGGACAAATATATAGTGGTATAAATAAGAAGCTAAAATATCCGCGTGTTAGAGTAGTGTCAGGAGTACAAAAACAAGAAGAGGGTGAAATAGAATTAGATATTAAGCCAGGTTTTGTATCATCATCACATATAGAAATTAAAAACAAAGGCCATATTTTTGTAGAAGATGATGGTTCAGAAATAATTGGATCAGTAATATTTGTTATTTCAGAAGCTACAGATGAAGTATATGAACGTGATTATAAGAAACAAGAAAATTTAATTTGTAAGAAAAAGATATCATTAGTTGAGGCTTTATGTGGTTTTTCAATGGAGTTACCTCATCCATCAGGTTCAAGAATTGCATTTGAGACTCAAAATATAATTTCTCAAATATCTCAATACAAAATAGTTAACAAAGGACTTCCTGTATTTGGAAAACCAAAAACATTTGGAGATATTATATTTAAATTTGAAATAGAATATCCTAAAAATCTGACAATGGAACAAAAAATTAAATTAGAAGAAGTATTTAATTATAAACAAAAAGACATTGAACCAGAACCAAATAAAATAATTGCTTCTTTATTAGAATTTCAAGAAGAGGAGGGTGAAGAACAAGAAGAAAATGAAGGACCACACGGTGCACAAACAGTACAATGTGCACAGAGTTAATAAAAAACAGAGTTAATAAATTAAAGAAACCAGTGTGTTTTGCCAATAAGTTTTTTTTTTAAGTAAATATAATATTCATTATAAGATTTTTCTTCAATTTCATCATAATTAGGGTCTGTTTTATCTTTAAGATAATGTTCATCATCATTATCTTGATCACCGGAAGCAACATAATTAATAAGATTTTTTTTATAGTATGAATTGTTATTATTAATTTGAATCCAAGTAGTATAATAATATTTAGTTCCTTTATAAAATCCAAGTTTCCATCCATCATTATATCCAGTTAAAAATTCTGGAACAGAAATATTACCAGGTGCTTCTTTTTTTTCTGGATTTTTATTTTGATTACATCCACATTCATAACCAACAATATAACCAATATCAAAACCTTCTTCATATTCAGATCTAGAATGATTGTAAATTTTAGAGATTGTGTCTTGATCAAATTCAGTATATGGTACAATTTCAGGTTGAATATTTTCTCTTTCAGGTTCTTTATATGTCCATGATTTTTTAGTAGAAGATGGATCATTTTTATTAATACCTGTATTTACAACCCAATAGTATAATGCATCACCAAAAAGTCCACGTCCTGGTTCTGTTTTGTGTTTATTAGCTTCTAATCTTTTCTTTTTTTCTTCAGTACATTCAGAACTTAATGCGTCTTGATCAATTTCATATTCAGCAAAAGAGTCAGAATCAGATCCATCAGATGAATCATATTTATTATCAGTTTTATTATTTTTTTTAGTTGCTCCACCAGTTTGTATTATTAAAGAATTTTTTAAATTTAAATATTTTAGTTTATAGCGAATATATTTTGATTTGTAGCTCATTAATATAAATAAAGATTTTTTATATTAGTCCAAGTCTATATTTATTAAAAGTAATATTTTTATTTTCAATAGCTAGTTTTTCTATATAGTCCTGGAAAATATTTGTTTTAAATGTTTGCATTGATGGAATTAAACCTTTTTCATATAAATACTCTTCTGATCTTAAAATAAAATATGAATTTATCCATGGATTCGTCTCAATTGTTGCAAAAATATCATTATTATAAAATGCAATAAGTTGATTAAGTTCATCGAGAAGATAGAAAAAATTATAATGAATATGTAGGTAAAAATCAACAAGTTTAGGGTTGGATGTTTTTTGCATTTTAGTTAAAATACTATATAATGGTGTTTTTTCAGTTGAAGTAAAAATATCTTGTGCATCTATTTGTTCCATAAATGCAATATGGTGTTTTCTAAGATTATATTGTATACCAGGAATTCCCTTAAATTTAACAGTTTTATTTTCAATAAAACTGACTAAATCTAAATTATAATATTTAAAATCACCTGAATATAATGATATTAAATGATTATCTGGATTGGTTTCTTCAACAATATTTTCATTATATAGTGTTAATAGTTTTGATGATATTTTATCATATGACTCATATGTATTATGAATAATAACTGAATCAATACTAAAATAATGTGCAATTCCTGAAATAAACTTAACTAAATCTTCATCTGAAAAAATATTTTTTGATCCTAAATATCTATTTATATAATTTACAGATATTGTGTCCCTTAATTCAATAAATAAAACTATTTCTCCAGTATTTTCATTCTGTAATACAAAATATATTTCATCTTTTGCTTTATTAATAGTTGATTGTTTTTGTAAGAAAAAATATTTTTCATAAACTGGATTATCATCTAAATAAAATGCTTGAAACAAATATGTTCTATTACCAATATCTGAATAAAAATAACGTTTATTATTAAATGAAGGTAATACTGCTCTATAAAAGTAGTAAACTTTTGAGGCAAAATCATCACCATCTATTATTGGAAGATTAAGCCAGTTAATATTTGGAATAGTTACAGGATTAATTTGATATTTAGATGCAACATAAGATGGTGGTTTTTTAATAGGTTTGGTGTACTCAAATGTATAAAGTTTTTTAATTCTTTTGGATGCATTAGGATTAGGATGATAATAATGATAGTTATCTTTAATAGATATTAATTTTAATATACCTGGATTTAGTAAAATCTCTTCTTCTGATTGAAATAATGAATATGATTCAATACATAACCCAACACCTTCAACACCCTTAGGAATTTTAATTTTAATTAAAATAAATCCAAATAAATTATTTTTTGGATCATAAAATGGGTTACGAGTTGTTGAAATAAAAGATTTTTCTTCAAATAAATCTCCTGGTATTAAATGTGACAAATAGTCATCTGTTGAAATAAATCTATATAACCAATAATCTTTTTCAAATGAAGGTGCTTTTGAAATAATTGAATATAAATTATCAATTTGTTTTTCAATAAATAAATCTTTAAAACATTCATTTCTTATATAATAATTCCAATAATAAGACCCAAGTAATGAATAAAGTTGAATATATGATTTTGCTATATTATGTTTTATATATATTTGGTGTGACAAAATTTCTGAAGCTGTTATCTCATTTGATGACACTATTTCACATAATGATTCTGATTCAATTGCTTTTAAATCTATTTTAAGATTCATATTAAGACCTAAATTAATAAGTTCTGATTTAGTATAATAAGGTTTAGTGGTAATAAATGGTATAAAAGAAGGTTTAATACATGTGGTAAGATCGGAAGTTATAGGTTGTGATAAATAAAATACTTTCCAATAAGTTTGTTCGAGTGTTTCAAGATTAAAATTATAAATAAAATTAAGATTTTTTGTTAGTTTTTCAATATAGTTAGCTCTATTTGAGTCTTTAATTTTTTTAAGTGTTGACTCAAGAATATTAATAATTTTTTTATTTGGTAATCTATAATGATGAAATATAACACGAGAATAAACATTTGAAGCTTGAATTAAATATAAATTTTTTGAATATATATCAAAAAGTGGTATAGCAGAATCAATTAAAGATATTTTAATTTTTGCTTGTTCTAATTCAGATGTTTTATATTTTGATTTATCTAAAACAGCAAGTTTATAATATAATTCATTTAAAATATGTTCGGTATCCACAGATTTAATTTGATTATTAGGATATTTAATGTGAAACATTCACTATAAAATATCATAGATAAATTATTTTTATAAAAATAATATCTTAAATAATTATAATAATTAAATGGATTATAACCAAGATTTTGCAATTAATAGACTACATGTTTTAGATGACACTAATGTTACATGTGATAAAAATGCATGTGCAATATTTAATGGTGGTATATATGTAGAAAAGGATATACATGCAAATAATATACATATTAGAAATTTTAAAAATAACTATATATCTTCTAAAAATGCAGATATTAGTACTGGTATTTTTCAAACATTAAATGCTAATAATAGTAATTTTCAATCTGTTAATATTAAAAATGGTATATATCCTTCAGAAACAATTTCAAATGCTTCTATTGGTTCAAATGATAAAAAATGGAATGGGCTATATGTAACAAATGGTAATTTACAAGTTTTAAATACAAATACTGCTAATACTAAAAATTTAAAATATGAAAATTTAATAACTTTTGCATCTATACAAACAATACAATTTGATTTTAATTTAGATGAAGAATTTGAAGTAGTACTTGATAAAGATATAATATTTTTAAATATATGTAGTATTGATGATTATACTAATGACTCTTTAATCAAAATTAAAATTCCATATTCTAATGTTTCATATGAACATCATAAAATAGTACTAAATCAACAACATAATTATAAAATTTTATGGTTAGTTGGTAATGTACATTTTATTTCAACATTAAAATCACAAGTTTATGAAATTATAAATATTTATCCTACTGAAGGATGGAAACTTATTAATTATACACCAAATAATTTATATACAGAATACTGTGATTCTGATAGTGATTCTGATAGTGATTCTGATAGTGATTGTGAGTCTGATTGTGATAGTGAGTCTGAAGTTAATATAAATGATGTATCTTGTTGTTGTTTTAGTGATGTGTCTTGTTGTTGTTTTAATGATATATCTTGTTGTTGTCTTAATGATTTATCAAAATGTATTATAAAAAAAACATTTGTTAAATACATATATAAATATCCAACTGAAATAACAGGAGATATTGCTGATATTAAAGATATAGTTGATAATCTGTCTGAAAATGTTTTAAAACAAAATGAGAAACTTACTACACTAACTTCACTTACAAAAAAATGTGATTTGTTAACTAATAGTACATTACAATTAGAAACAAAATATGATAATCTTCAAACAGATTTAAAAAATAATACTAAAAAAATAGAAGAACTACAAAATTCAAATAGTAAATATGATATAAAAAAAATATTTGAAACAGTAGATGAAATATCAAGAACAGTAAGAAAAAATGATGAAAAAATTAAAAATATGGAAGAAAAAATAACAAGTTTAAATGGTAAAATGAAAAAAATAATTAAATATTTAAATTTCGATTAAAATTAATAAAATATAACTTAATTTTAATAACATGGCAGGAGGAATACTACAATTAATGATTAAAGGACCACAAGACTTATTTATTACAGAAAATCCAGAACTATCTTTTTTTAAAACTGTTTTTAAAAAACATTCTGCATTTGCAATTGAAACTAAAGAACAGTATTTTAATTCTGTTTGTTTTGGATCTAAATCTGTCTGTTCAATTGCAAAAGATGGTGATTTAATTACAAATATTTCAGTTAGACTAACATTACCATCTTTAAATACTTCTGGATCTGGATGTGATACTGTATTTGGATGGGCAAATTCTATTGGACATTTAATGATTGAATATGCAGAATTAGAAATAGGAGGATATATTATTGATAAAAGATATGGTGAATGGTTTGAAATTTGGTCTGAAATTTCACAAACAACAGAAAAAAAACCTGGTTATGCAGAAATGATAGGAAAAAGAGATCCAATATCATTTAAACCAGATTCATTATCACAAACACTTGATTTAATTATTCCATTAGATTTTTATTTTACAAAAAATATAGGTTTAGCTCTACCTTTGTTAGCACTTTATAAAAATGACATCTATGTTAACATTAAATGGCGCGATTTTAATGATTGCTGGATATGTAATAAACCAAATATTAGACCTGATTCTGTGCCAAAATTTTCAGCAGTACTTTTTGTAGATTATGTTTATTTAGAGTTATGGGAACGTGAAGATTTTATTAATAACTCACATTTATATTTAATAGAACAGGTACAATATAATAATATTTATACATTTAGTAAAGGAACTGGATCACCTAGTGTTGATATAATTTTTTCACATCCTGTTAAAGAAATGGTTTGGGTCATACAAAGAACTGATATTAATCAAAGATCTAATACAGGAGATTCAGATTTTACTTATGGTAATGACTGGTTTAATTATTCTTGTTTTAAATCTAGAAATAGAAATTTAGTTAAAGATCCTTTTGAGACTGCATATCTTATGTTTAATGGACAAGAAAGATCTATGCCTTTACCAGCTATATATTATAGATTGTATCAAACATATTTTAAACATACAAAAACACCATCTAATTATATTTATGTTAATTCATTTGCTTTACAACCTGAAGAATATCAACCAACAGGACATTGTAATTTCTCTGGACTTGATAAAGTAAAATTAAATCTTAAAATGATACAAGGAATAAACTATGACTTTAATGTAAAAGTTTATGCCTTATCTTATAATTTTGTTATTATTACTGATGGACAAATCGGTCTTGGATTTCAAATGTAAGATTAAGTACTAAGTAATAAATTTTTAATTAAATGAAGTTGTAATTTCTTTTTCATCTGGAATATCTACTTCTAGTTCTTTTATTTTCCAAATTTCATATGTATTATTTGGAAGAGGTCTCTTTATTTTAAATGGTGTCATTTTATTTTTAAGCTCATAAATTGCTATTTCAACAGGCGACTTTCCTTCAATATTTTTAACTAATGATTTAGCCCCGACAGAAATTTGTTGTGCTCTAATACCTAAAACTCTAACCATTTCATACTTTGTTAACTTATTCAAAGTAATTCTTTCATCATCAGGAACTTGAGTTGGTGGTCCCAAATTTGCATATTCATCTATTACATTATCATATTCAAAATAACATTCTAATTCATCTTTATCTGCATTATCTTTAAGCTCTGCATTTGATCCAACTTCATCTACTTCTTCTCCTTCACCTTCTACATATTCTTCATAATCTTCTTCATTTTCATCATCTTCATCAATAACTCCTTCAGCATCATCAATAATATCTCCTTGTTGTTCTGTTACTGATTCATTATCTGATTCAGATTCTGAATCAGACTCGACAATTTTTTTCTTAAGTTGTTTTTTTGATGACATTTATTATATAAATATACAATATATTTTTATATAAATAAAATTCAATTTTTTTAAATTAGCTAAATAGTTTATTCACTTACTTCAGTTGACTCTTCTGAAGAAGCTTCTATAGGTGTTGTAAAAGTATTAAACCATTTTGTAAATTCCTTTATACCACCATTTGTTATAGCTGCAATACCTTCTCCAGCTTTTACTTCAAAATCTTCTTCTGATAATGCAGCTCCTGTATCTGTTAGTTTTAAATTTGTTTTAAAAGCTTCTTCAAAATATGTCTTTGTTCCTGATGTATAAGTTTCAGTTGTAGCCTGAACTGAACTTTGATCACTAGCCTTTGAAATAACTTGAATAATTGCAGTATTATATTCATCTAATGATAATCCTTTTTTAGCTTTAGACTTAGATTTCTTTTTCTTTTTTTTTCCAAAAATTGACTTCTTTTTTTTCTTTTTAAAACCTTCTGTAATTTTAGATTTTGAACTTTCATTAATATAATATATTATTAGTCCAATTAATAAAATAATAAGTAAATTACTTATTTCCATATATATATATATATTATAATTTATTTCACATATTAATAAATATTTAAGCATTCTTATGTTCCCCATTGAGTATTACATTGACAACATATATATTTAATATTATATTCTTTTCCTGATCTATAAAATACTGCTTCTTTACTAATTAAAACATTTGTATCATTTGATTTTGTGTTTGTAATACATTTAGAATTTGGACAAATAAAATCTTTTGTTCTTGGTAAAGTTGGATCATTTGATCTTATTTTTGCATCATCATCATTTACAGCTGCGCTTTTTTCAAAATTAATTGAATCAATAACAGTACCAGGTTCTAAAAAATATGTGGTTGTACAGTTTGTACATGATAGATAAAAATTTGATATTGACTTTTGAAACTTTACTATCTGTCTATACATATTTGAGAGTTGAGACTTTAGTTCTTCAGGTGTTAATCCAGTTATTCCATATGTTTTTAATATTTGTTTAAAGTCTAAATTATCAATTTCTGATTCTCCCCACATTATAGAATATTGAGTATCTGAATTAATAAATTTGTTCTTTTTTGATTCTAAATCGCTAAAGAATATTTCTACTAGTTCATCTACTGTATCTATTTGTTTCATAGCAGATTCATTTGCTAAATTTGTGTTTTTTATTATTTCAAGTGTATCCGAGCAATACTTACAATAAAACATTTCTTATAATAATATTATAGTTATTATTTTTAAATAAATTAAATATCAATTTTTTTACTAGTTAACTATAAGAGTTAATTAAAGAAAAATTGAAAAAATAAAAATATATTAAACACTGTTTAACTTTTTTGAGACTATATATAAAAGTCTCGATATTTAATTACTATTTGTTGCCAAAGCCACACCAGTAATTGAACCTTTTGCATCTATTCAAGCGAATAAATCGCCTGAAACTCATGACCGTGCTCGTCATGATGGATATTCTGTTAGAAAAGGAAAAAAAACTGAAGACAGAATGTCTAATATAAAATTACATGACGGGAGATACAGTATTATATGTATTTGTGATGGTCATGGTAATACTGATTTTTTCTCTGACTGGGTTATCAAACAGTATCGATTCTTTTTAAACCCTCTTTTAAAATCACATCCGATTGATATTGAACAAGTTTTAGTTGAGGTTGTCGATAAACTACAAAAAAGTGTTATGAGAGCTACCAGAAAGTATAGAATAACATATGGCGGAACTACGTTCACTATTTGTGTAATTGACAATCTAAGACATCGTGCTTTTTTTGCAAACCTTGGAGATTCTCCAGGCTTTGTTCTGAAAAAAAATACTGAATCCAACTATTCAATAAAATTCCGAACACATGATCACGACGCCTCTTGTCCTATTGAACAACATCGTATTTCTAAGATTAATCCATTTGTACGTTTTTTTGGAGGTTATGCAACCACACAAAATAGATCTGGCGACAAAATCTCTTTAATGACAGTAAGAGGTTTTGGTGACTATCAGTTTGGATCTATGATTGGACGTATTCCACAAACATATTCTGTTGATCTCGAAGAGGGTGATATTGTAATACTGTCTTCTGATGGTTTACTTGAACATTTTAATGGAACAAATCTTGGACCTGGACGAAAAGAAAGTGAAATTTGTGAAGATGTTGTTAAAGCCATTCAGTCAAAACAAAATATTGGTTTTGTTTTGATTAAGGAAAATATACAAAGATCGGCAGCTAAATTTTTAGAACAATCTGGAGCAACTGATAATGAACAAAATCGGTCAACAGCTATTAGTATGATTGAAAGTTTAATGGACAATACAATGGTTTCAGCAGTTGAATATATTTCAAAACCCCCATCTTTTAAGTTTCCACTAAGACGTAATGCGAGTGTCTAAGAGTGTGCACGTAGAAACTTGTATAATTTGTTATATTGAAGAATATGCGGCTCCTCAAAATTTGATATATCTAAAGTACAATAACTACAGTATGGATTTGCTCTAAACCAATTAATTGTTTCCTCGTAATCATAACATATTTTACAATTATCACATTGAATATATTCATTTGTTATTTGTTTTAATGTTATAGGACATTCTGTGTTTTTTATTTCATTAATTATAATATGATTAGTTACATCTATTTGTTTAATCATTTGAGTGTGTTTTTTTATAGTTGGGACAATACTTTCAATCAAACCAATTTTTTTTATTATATCTATTTTACTATATAAAACTTTTCTAATATATTCATCTCTAATATTTTTTTTAGATAAAAAAAATTGATTAAAATAATTAACTTTTCTCCATCCAAAATTTATTCTTGCTCTTTTACTTGGTGAAGATTTTAGTTTAAAAATTGATTTTCTCATTTGACCAGGATCTGTAGAAAAAGTTGGTTTATATTTTGGTAGACTTGATTCATAAATATAACCTGGTTCATAATATTCTGGTTTAGGTTGGATTTGAACATTTTGTTTTTCTTTAGCTGGTTTCTTACGATTTTTTATTTTATCATAGAAAAATCTTATTTTCTTTTTTTTTCTATTTATTTCTTGGCCTTGGTCATTATAGTGATCACCTGTATATATAATTTGAGCTCCATAAGCAACTAATTGCATTAATCCTCCATACATTTAAATAATCTACTAGTTTTTATTAATATATCTTTATACCAAAAAAATGTTTTGACAATTTATATCTCAAGACAAAAATATGTAATGGTTTAGGTATGTATTTGCATACAGTAATTATTGCACTTGATGGATTATTTAGATTAGATTGATTAGTTAGATTAGATGAATTTAAATAATTAGATTTAATTAATGGATTAGGATGATTTAAACATTCTTGTTGTGATTTAGCTAAAGAAAAAGAAGCAAAACGCTTACAAATAAAAAAACAGCCTGGAGTGGAGTTTAAGTTAGTATTATAACTATAACATAAATAAATAGCTTTCGAGTTATCCATATATAATATACAAAAAAATTGAATTTTTAATATTTTGACAAATTATTCTATACTATCTATTATTAAAAATGCAAATCTTCATTAAAACTCTCACTGGTAAGACTATTACTTTAGAAGTTGAACCTTCTGATGCTATTGAAAATATTAAACAAAAAATTCAAGACAAAGAAGGTATCCCTCCTGACCAACAAAGATTGATTTTCGCAGGTAAACAGCTGGAAGACGGTAGAACACTCCAGGATTATAATGTTCAGAAGGAATCGACCTTGCATCTTGTTCTCAGACTAAGAGGAGGGTGAATTCTTTTTTAATTTTTGAACTAAAAATTGAAATTTTTTTATTTAAAGTTATACTAATATAAATTGGTATAAACAATGGAAAAGTGTGTTCGTTGTAATAAGGAAAAAAAAGAAGATGAATTCATTGATGCAAAAGGTGTTAAAAGAAAACAATGTGCTGATTGTAGATTTAAATCTAGTGCTGTTACAGAAGATAAATTGGAGAAAAAGAGAGCTCAAGCAAAAGCATGGAGAGATAAAAATAAGGAAAGAGTTAGATTATATAATGAACATCAACGTAAATTAGCAAATGGTGAAGAATCTGTTTGGGAAGAAATAAAAGAAGAGAAAAATATTGAAAACAATGTAGTTGGAAAACCATCTCCACATAGGAAACTTCATACATTTGTTAATGGAATAGAAGGTAAACCATGTTCTAAGTGTAAGACTTGGAAATCATTAGAATCATTTAATAATTTAAAATCATCATGGGACGGATTAAGGACTGAATGTAAAGATTGTTTACATTTGTATCGTGTTGGTAATAAAGAAAATATGACCGAATATAATAAAGAATATTGGATAAAAACAAAAGAAAGACAGACTGAAAGACATAAAATTTGGAAAGACAATAATAAAGAACACTTACAAAATTATTATAAGAATAAAAGAAAAAATGATATACAATTCGCCATTGGTGATAATTTAAGATACCAAGTAAGAAGATATATAAAAAATATTAATCACATAAATGATTATATTAAAATATCATCATGTACTGTTGGAGAATTAAGAAAACATCTTGAAAAATCATTTAGTTCAAAGATGAGTTGGGATAATTATGGAACATACTGGCATATTGATCATATTGTTCCATGTAAAGCATGGGATTTAACAGATGACAGCCAAGTTTCATTATGTTTTCATTATACAAATTTACAACCACTCGCTGCATCAGATAACTTTTCTAAATCAGCAAATTACACTGAATCTGATAAAAATAAATGCCAAGCAAAAATTGAAAACTTAAACAAAAAATATTCAAAGGAAGATAAATTATTTAATTACATGGAATTAAATGATTATGTTGTTACAAATGGTTATATATTATTGTCAAATATTGATGATTTAATTAACTCGACATCTGAATTAGATGTATTTTGTACATGTGGTTATGTTTTTACAATGTGTATGCTTGATATTAATAAAAAATTTTGTTTAAATTGTATTAATAAATCTCAAGAACAAGATGAAGAAGATATTAATGACGATGATATTAATGACAATGATATTAATGACAATGATATTAATGACAATGATATTAATGACAATGATGAAGATGATAATGATAATGACAATGATATTAATGACAATGATGAAGATGATAATGATAATGATATTAATGACGATGATGAAGATGATAATGAAGAAGAATATAATAAAGAAGATAAGAATGAAATTAGAAAAAAGAAAATATCAGAAAAAATGAAAAAATATAATGCATCAAATGAAGGTAAACAACAAAAAATTAAATCTATTGAAAAATGTGTTGAAACTAAAAAAAATACAAGAGAAGAAATACGTAAAAATTTAGAAGAAAAAATTTGTTCTAAATGTAGAGAAACATTAAGTATAGAAATGTTTTGTAAAAAAGCGGATACAAAAGATGGATATCAACCATATTGTAAAGGCTGTATAAATTCAATAAAAATAGCTAAAAGATCTGTAGAAATATAAAAAATTTTGATTTTTTTATTAATTATAAAATTTTATAATTAGTAATATTAATATAAATATATAAATGGATTTTACACATCCATCTGAGAAAATTCTTAATGCACCAAGAAGGATTAACATGACTAGATGTAAATTTAGTTATGAAGGGGAATCATATAAAATTGTACTTCATGAAGTTAAATCACATAATTGTATTAAAATTTGTTTTGGAGATTTATATATTAATGGTCAATTTAATAAACAAATTGTCGTTAAAGCTTATGAATCAATTAGTATTAACCATTTTGATTTTGATGCTTATACTGGTTTAGTTGATGAAATTGAAATACACACTAAAATTGAATCTAAAATTGGTTATTCAAAATATTTTTCACATATGTTATTTCATTATTGGAATGAAACATCAATTGGAGTTATTTATGATTACTTTGGAACAACACTTGAGAAAATAGATATGACTCAATATTCACCTAAATCTAAAATATTAATGATACAACAACTTATAAATCAAATAAATTTTCTACAAGAAAATGATATTTACCATGGAGATTTAAAACCATCAAATATTTGTATTACATCAAATGAAGAAATTATATTAATTGATTTTGGTATTGGATATTTTAAAGATTTTTATTGTAATCCTAGACTTAATATTAAATATAATACAACTATAACTGCAGGATCACCCGAATATGTTGGAATTTATTTAGCATTTCGTGCCGGTAAAGAATATCCTAAAGAACTTTTTGATAAATCACAACATTTTGCAATTGCTGGACTTATTTTTGGAATTTTAATCAATAAACCTAGAATTTACTTTTCTAAATGTTTTAAAATTATTAATTCACTTAAAAGTGCAAATGAAAATTTAGAAAATTTAAATCTTGCAACTAGATTTAAATATTTTAATGATGAATTTTGTAATACTATGTCTAATTTTATTTCTTCAGAGTTAGATCTTATTCCTGAATTAAATGAATTTAAACCAATTTTACTTAATATGTTAGAGTATGATTATAAAAAAAGATTAGATTTTAATTCAATTCTTAGCCAAATTGAACAAATAAATAAATATATTTAATTAATTTCTTTTATTATAGTAAAGAAATGAAATACACTATAATATATCTATTTTTGGCAGTCTATTTAGTCTATATGCTCAATTGGTTTAAAACTACTTGGAATTTTGCACATCCATTAAGTAAATTTACTTCTGAGTACCTAGCCCATCCAGTCACTAAATTATCTAGACCAATTAATCCAGTTTGTAAACTTGGAAATACACTATCTTGGATTGGAGCTATTGGTTTAATTTTACGAGGTTTAAGTTTAGATTTGTATATAGGAAAATTTGATAGACTTTATTGGATTTGTTTAAGTTTTGGCTTTGTATTAAGTTTAATGAATTTTAATGTTACTGTTTATTTGTTACCTATACTGATATTTGAGATTATAATATTAAATAAAGTAAAAAATTGATATAATTATCATCTGGATCACAAAGTATTCCAAATATATTAATGAATTATACTTTAATATATTTGTTTTGGTCTGTTTATTTGGTCTATATGCTCAATTGGTTTAAAACAACTTGGAATTTTGCTCCACTGTCAAGTAAATTTGAATCCGAGTATTTAGCCCATCCAGTTGAAATACTAAACATTCCAATTAATCCTGTTTGTAAATTTGGCAATACATTTTCTTGGATTGGGGCTGTTGGATTAATTGCCAGAGGATTAAGTTTAGATTTGTTTGCAAGTTTAGATATGTATTGTAGTTCAAGTTTTGATTCATATGTAAATATAGTTATGTTTAGTCTAATATATTATTATTTTGGAGTATTGGGATTTGTATTAAGTCTAATGAATTTAAATGTTACAGTTTATATCTTGCCAATTTTACTTTTTGAGTTATACATTTCAAATACTGTCAAATTATTTAATCTAACTTGCAAATAAAATTATATTTTTCTTAACATTGCAATTTGTGCGGAGGTTAAACGTTTTTTTCTTGGTTGTTGTTTTGGAATAATAAGAGACTCATTATACTTTTGGTTAAGTATTTTCTCATTATTATTTAAGTCTTGGATCATTTTATTTAAAATTTTTCTTACATAGGGATATTTTTGAAAATATTTTTCATATTCTGATTTTAATTCTTGATTTAAAGTTTCTAACCATTGTTCTACATCTACAATTTGCTTATCATTTCTTAATACTTTAATTTTCCATCCCAAATTTTTAAGTATCTCATATTTTATATTAGGTTCTGCATTTATTAATGCTGTGTATATGTGTTCTTTTTTGGCTGGTTCTGCTAAATTATTTAGCATTCCTAATCCAGACTTTCCAAGTATTGTATAAAAATGGGTTGCACATATTGAGTTTGTTTCATTCACACCAAATAGTTTTTGACAAACTTTATTACGTGCATCTTTTGCTGCTTGGTAATCACCTTCTTTTTCATATCTAATTGCCATATTTACACTTTGTATTTCATTTCCTCTTGAACCATCTGGATTTTTTTTAAACACCCTAATTTCATCATTTTCAATACTATATAAATATTCATTAACAGGTTGTGATTTAGGTTTAATATTAGATGCAATATAAGAAAGTACAAAAGCAATATGAATAGGTTTACCTTGAATATAAGAAATTGAATTTGCCAACATATCATTAATTTCATATGTAATATTAGAACCTGATATTTTCATAACAATTCCATTTTTACCAAAATAACTACTTGAATTTAAAACTACATCTTTATTAACAGATCCAGTGATATCAATTAAACCAGTTAATTTGTTAAAATGAAAAGAAACATTAGATTTTTTAGAGCTAAAAAACATATGTTTAACTTGGTCTAATGGATATTTAATAATCCAGTTTAAAAATTCGCCTATATTTGCAGGGGCTTCAAATAGAAAAAATCCACCACCCAATTCTTTAGTTTTACTATCATATCTTTTTCTTAAATCACTAATTTCTTTCTTATTTTCTTTTAATTTTTCTACTATTTGTTCCAATGTAAATGTATTTATATTAAAGTTTGGATATTTTGCTACTTCTTTTTTAATTTCTTCATCTAATTTTTTTTTAATTTCTTCTCTTCTGTTTTTAATTAATTTTTCTGAAATATTAATATATTTTTCTAAAATATCAAGATCACTATAAAACTCATAATTTTTTTTTTCTTCAAACTTCAAGTACTGCATCATATCTATTAATCTTAATAGTTCGTTGAGTATGCTTAATGGAGTGGTATCACCATTTTCTGAAAGAAAATATTCTATTCGACGAAAATTAACATTACATATTTTTAGGGTTATTTCATTTTCCAGCATTCTCATCAGTGGTTCTAGATAATTTTTATTTTTATTTTTAAAATATCCTGTAATAGTTTTTTTAAATTTTTCTTCAGTTGGATCAATTAAATACTGGTATATATTATTATAATATTCGCTTAATTTAAAATCATCAATATATTTAGTAAAAAAATCTAATTCTGTTTTATTATTTATAAATTTTATATTAATTTCTAAATGTGTAATTGTTTTTATTTGTTGGAATAATTTTTGTAATACAGGAGTAATAGTTTCTTTTGTTTGTTTGTAAATATCGTAATTTATTGTTTGATTTAATTTATTATCAAAATCTTTCATTTTATTATTACTATCTATAAATTTTTTTTTAATAAATAATTTTTTCCTTCCTTCATTTTGAATATTTTCTATCTCATCATCTTGAATTGTACCCTTTGTCTTCTTAGTTTGTTTAATAGTTTTTAATACTTCTTCTAAATTATTAGTAATAATTTTAAAATGTTCTAATATGAAATTATATGCTTCTTCTATTTTAATTTCATATTCTGATTTAGCTCTTGGGGTAATATTTTTTACAAAATTGTTTGCTGGACCAGTTATTGCTGAAGTTGCATCTGTTATACTTGTACTATTTATAACCACATAAAATCCTACTAACAAAGAAATTATAAGATACACATAAAATTTTAGTTCTTCATTTTCTTGATCTGTATATAACAAATATCCTGCTATTAATAGTAGTAGAACTAGCTCTGTAGTATAAGTTTTATGTTCAGTATTTGAAAAAGGATCTGGTAAACTTTTTGATGAAACTAAATTTTTAGCAGTTATATATGTTAGTGGGTTTATTTTACTTAATCCATTTTTAATTGTTAAAATTGTATTTTCAATCCATGTACTATTTCCTATTTTTGCTTTAAAATCATCACTTGTTTTTTTATCAGTTTTATCCATACCTCCTGCTTGTATATAAAGCTTATTTTGAATTATTTCTTGATTTATAAATAAAATAATGCTCTCATAGTCAATAGAATCAATCATATATATATATATTATATATAAAATTATTTTAATAGTTTTTCACAATAATCACTTACAAATTTATGTAGTTGTTCTCATGAATCTGTCTCATACTCTAATCTCCATGTACCATCTCCCAAATAATATAAATAATTTTGTGTTGATACATTATATCTTACTTCATGATAATATCCATGTCCACTTGTGCTAGGTCGCTTATCTAGCTACGCTAGATAAGACTTACCAAAACCTCCACAATAAATTGGAATTTCAAATTGATTTACAAAATCAAAATAATCATATAATGTATTAGGAGACAAACATCTGCCCTCGCATATATTAGAAAAGTTATGTGGTAAGTTTTTAAGTTCACATCTATTTATTATATCATTAATTATAGATTGATTTGGTAAGTCTAGCAACCTAGCAAGCGTATCAAATTTAATTTAATTTTTTGAATATTAATTGCTGAAGAAGTATTTGAATTTTTGTATGCTGGGTTTTTTTGTTCCATATATATAAATTAATTATTCAAATCTTTAAGTGCTTGAATCTGAATCTGAAAAAACAGTTAATCCAGCCTCAAAATCTTCAAAATTAAATCCATTAGATTCAAATACTTCTTTTATTCTATTTAATTTAAATTCTAACTCTTTAATATATTTTGTTTGATCCTGTTTTTCTTGTTCTATTTCTTCAAAATCTAAACTTATTAATTTATTTAATGGATTTGATGGATTTGATAGATTTGATGGATTTGATAGATTTGATTGATTTGATAGATTTGATTGATTTGATAGATTTAATGGATTTGATAGATTTGATGGATTGAATTGATTGGATTGAGAAGATGGTTTAACAAGTGTTTCCATAATATTTTTAAAATCTTCAACAGTATAGAAAATTCTGTGTTTTGAATAGTTTTGGTGTGTTTTATTTTTATAATCATCTAAATTTCCAGATATATCAGAATTAGAGTTTCTAATAAGTTTAATAATAAATCCATTTACTTTTTTAATAAGTGATGTTTTTGTTTTAACAAAAGAATTATCTTCTTTTTGTATTTTTTCTTTAGAATCAAGATCAAATTCAAAATCATCTGGTGTTAAAGAATATACAATTAAAGGAATTAAAAGTTGTGCCACAATATTATAAGAATTTTGTTCTTCATAAGATTTATTAACAATTATATTATTTAATTCTTTAACAAGATTAATTTTTGCTTTGTCATATTTTTTATTAAATTTACAAACATATTCATACATTCCATTATCAATATTAAAAGAAATATTAAAACAATTAACAATAATTTTTTCTAATTCAGAATAGTTAAGTTCATTATTATAAAATAGTATGTTTGAGAAAATAATTTCTTCAATATTCTCCTCTTTATAATATTCATCAAGTGTATGAGAAAAAATTCTAACTAAATTTGACAACACATTAATATCATCTGATGGATTATATACAATTCTATTTTCTTTGTAGTACTTAAAAAGTTCTAAATAGCTCGTTGATATATATATATATTTGTAAATTACACTAACTAACTCATCAATTGTTTCAATATTATAAATAGATTCATTTGATTCATTAGATTTTTCAAAAGAAAACTCTGACAACTCTTCATGTGCATAATCATTAGTCATTGTTAACTTAGCTTCTGAACTAGTACTAGTGCAAGTAGATTTTTCAAAATCATCATAAATAGAAGAATTTTCTGAAAAGGATATATCATTACTTAAATTATCTATATCCATATTTCCAAGGTCTTCTTGTGTTTCAAATTTTAAATAATTATTTGGCAAATATGCTATATGTAAACGAGCATATCTTAGAAAATTATTATAAGCTGAGCCATTAAAATTTTTGTCAAGAAATAAATTATATTTTTTAGCACAAGCACAAAGTTTACTCATTAGGTTAAGTATAATATTATGTTCATTGCCAATTTTAATAACAATTCCTCTAGCTTTAATATAATCAAACATTTGGTGAAGAAGAGGGTTAACTATTTTTATAATTGGATTATCACAATTAGGATATGTTTGTTTAATAAAAGTATTAAGTTCATTAGGGTTTTCAATAATATTTTTAATATAATATTTTTTTCTTTTATATTCATTAGACATTTGAATATTATTTATATTTATAGAATCTTGATATCTTGAAAGTCTATTATAAATATCTTGAGTTCTTGCTTTTATTTTATTTAAAAAATTTAATTTATAATTTGCTATAATATGGTATTGATATGATACAAAAAGTAGTTTGTTAATTGGTGATGTTAGGTCTTGGAAAAAGTTTTTCTTTTCAATCCCATAATAATTATGTCTTAAAATAACATCATAAAAATTGTCTGGTTGCTTTAAAATTATTGATCTAAAATTTTTAAATTGTTGATAGTTAAGATTAAATTCAAAAAATTGTTTAAATAATTCTGCAATTTCATCTTGTGTAAAATTTAATTTTAAAATATCATCATGTGTCTTAACAAGATCGATAGATTGATTATAAGAGGTGGGGATAGTAAAACGTCCTTTATTAAGATAGTAAAGATGTGAACTTAAAAAATTACCAATTTTAAAATAAGATTCTTTAGAAGGGGTTTGTCTAATTAAGTTACAAAGATGAAAAAACCCTTCTTTAAAACAATATAAATTAAAACCATTAATACTTTCAGAATGTTTATAAATATTTAAGAAAGATATTTTAATTTTAATATTAACATCATTTTTACAATATGATTTAGTGTCTAAATTTAACTTGAATTTAGATGCATGAGCAAATATTTTTTTTTCCCATTCATTCGCATGTTTAAAAACTAATTCTGTTTCATATTCTTTAATTAAATTAATACACCGAGCATCAATTAAAAAATTTAGATCTATATCTGAATTAAATTCCTCTTTAGATAAAAAAAAAGTATTTTCTCTTTGAATTGTATCAACTAAATCGAATTTATTTAAATTAAATATATGTGAATCATTTGAATAATCAAAACCAAGTTTTATTTGTTCAGTTGTTTCATTTGAATTAGAATAACCAGCACCAATACCAATTTGAGTACTACTAATACTAGTGTCAATATTAATTTTTTGTGACATTTCTTTATCATAAATAATTGATATTTTGTCCGCACCCATTTTTTCAGCAATTTGTGAAAATGCTTTAAGTTTGTATTCAATTCTTTTAATAGAATAATTATCAAATGAAATAAAAAGTTGTTCATTTGCAAATGTTATTTTTTTATATAAAACATTTGGTTCTATTGAATTTTCGAAAAAACAAAAACGTTTTAGCTTTCTTAACTTGTACTTTGATTTAATTAATTCTATTATTTGTCCAGATTGCATTTTTTTTATGAAAAAATTTAATTGTTCAATAGATCTTTCAATAAATTTTTTATCATAATAGTTTAAACAAAGTATATCACATTTTCTAAAAAAATTCAGCAAGGGTTTTTTAAACCATTTAAAGTACTTGGATGTAAAAAATATAACATAATCATGTGTCATCAAGTCTAACACAATATTAGGATCATATACATATCCCACCGGTTTATCAGGTTCTGGAATTTTTAAATTATTTAAGTTGCAAAATTGTTCAATATATTCAAATGGGTCTTCTGGATTAAAAAATAATTTAACTGATCTTGAAACATTTTTTTGAGAACCTTGCTCAGATGCAATTAAATTATTTGGAGCTGGTGTTGTTGCATTATTATCCATGTATTTTATATAAATATATATATAAAATATTGAAAATTTAACAAATTAAGATTATATTCAAATAATTAATAATGTTCAGATATTTGATTAATATTTTTAATAATTTTAGCACTCAGAGAAATATTGCTAAACAAATTTTTGGATTTAAAAAAGACACAAAAATGGTTTTAGGAAGATGGAATACAGAAAATTGTGATAAAAGAACAAACATAAAAATAGATATGTCAAATGAGGATCATTGTGGTCCTTGTGGCCAATATCTCTTAACTAAGTCAAATGGAAGAGTATAATTTTATTTAAACTGAAATAGCAATAGGTCCAGATCCAGAATCATTATTTACTATTTGTTGATTTGCTTTTCTATCCTTCTTTCTTCTTATCTTGGATTGACGAATCTTTTCATATGTTGATAATTTAATAACAAGAGTTTTTTTACTTTCATCGTCATCATCTTCTTCATTACCTTTCATATCAATTTCCTCTTCATCCATCAAGATCTTTCCAGCCTTTCTTAAAGCAGATTTAAGAACATATCTCTTCCAGTAACTACCAGTTGGATCAAGTCTACCAAGTTTTTCTTCAAGTTCAGATTTAAAGTCTCCACGTTGGAATATTTTTTCAGCTCTTTTATCGAATTTAACATTTTTCATCCAATACTGCATATCTCCAACTAAATCTTGGAAATCAAGTCTATCTTTAACATCATCAGTAAATTCAATACATTCATTAATATAATCAAGGAAAACATCAGAATTAGATTGATAGTTTTCAGTTGAAAGCATAACTTTAGGAGGAACTTTAAGACCTTCAGTTTTATATGTTGCATATCTTTCTATTAACATTGACATAAACTCCTCTTTACATGTAAGTCTTAATACATCTTCTAATCCCCTATCAATTTGTCTTTCATAATCTTCAATAGGATTATCAACGAATTTCATTTCAAAAGGTACTAATCTAATACGTCTCCAAGTACCACCATCATTTGATGGAATTGTTGGAAGTTTATTACAAAGTAAAAACATTTTAAATTGAGGATAGAACTCGACTATATCTTTGTGTAATTTACGAGCTTGAATTTTAACATTACCTGAATATGCCTTCATTTTACCTACATATACTTGATCTGTACCCTCGGGCTCTTCAAACACTACAAATCTTTTTCCCTTTGTTTTTGCCATTGTTGGACTTGCTTTATCTGGATCTGTAGATGCTCTAGTTAAAACTTCTGGTGGTAATCCACATGCATAATCACCTAGTGCATCCATCATTAAATTTACAACAACTGATTTACCATTAGATCCAGAACCAGTCCAAATATTAAATTTTTGATCTAAATTATGACCAGCTAAACAAGAAGCGAAAAGGTCTAAAATATAGTTTCTCATATCTTCTTCAGGTTGGATATCAACTAAAAATTTTCTGACAATTTGTAACTTTGATTTATTAATTTTATCAAATGGAATATATTTAATATTAGTACATAAAGTAATATAATCTTCAGGTCTTCCTTCTCTAAAAATAGCATTTTCTAAATCATAAACACCATTAGAGAAGCAAATTAAATTTTTGTTTTCGTCTAACCTATTAGCAAAATCAGGATCATGTTTTTTATATAAAGTTGTAAGTTCTTCAATAACTTGTTTTTTAAATGGACCTCTAAGTTTAGTTGATATTTTCATAATTAATTCTTGTTTTGAAATTAGTTTTTGTTTTTCATCTCCTTCAGCTTTTAGCGCCTTCTTACCATATAGCAACCCTAACCTTACATATGCATTAACAAAGTCTTCATTTAACATATCTTTAATAATATATGCATCTTGCATTGGTGTCCATTTATGGGTATCAAAATAATACCATTCCTTAAAATCAACAGAACCAATTCTAAATTGATGTTTATATAATTCAAAGAAACTTTTAGCAACATCATAAGGTTGTCCAGAAACAGATTTTGACAAAGTATCAAAATTAAATTCAATCATAATATCCATATATTTGTCAAAATCATCGTGTTGTGCCCATTTTATAAGTGAACCAATTCCATATCCAATATTTCTAAATTTACTCCACATACGTTCACATTCACCTTTAACAAACTTTTTAGATTGAGATGAAAATTTAACCCATGTTTCTAATAAACTATCATCAATATTATGTAAACAAAAACCTAAATTAATCCATTCATCATATTTATCAGCACGTTTGGGAGATAATATTTCAACTAACTTGTTTGCAAGTGCAATATCTGATGGTTTTCCAACTGTTCCAGAGCTAGTTGAAGTTGATGGATTTGATTGCATTGAACTATTATATTCATCTAATACAGTTTGTTCATCATAACCATCTGCATATGGAAAAATACTTTCAGGACTAAAACGTCTAATTGATAAAGTCTCTGGAAGTCTTAAAATATCTGACTCATCAAATTCAATTTCTTCTAATGTATTAGTAGATGTAATACTAAAAATTTTATTTAAAGAGTATTTATTTGTTTCTGAACCTTCTTTACAAGATCCATAAAGTAACCAAGAATTTTTTTCAATAACAGCCTTGTCAATAATATCTTCTGGTTCATTAGAAAGTTCAACTGCTAAATCTTTCCAACAATTATTGTCTCTAATATGTTTAATAACATTTTCTCTTATTAAATGTTGAATTAAAGGTTGAGTACAAATATTTGGAAACATAATGTGTACTCCATCTTTACAAGTTGTTAAGTTAGTATCAGGATCTGTAGCAACAATTGTTGGTTGTGGTTTTGTAAGTACATAACATTTTAAATCTTCTTCAGGATCATCTAATTTAAGATATTTTTTAAGATTAAAAATATATTGTTCAATAACAATTAGCCAGTCTGATTCTTTAATTAATCTAAGTTCAGGATTAGGAGATTGAATTTTGTATTTAAAGTCAAGATCAATAAGTATAGGTCCTTGTTTTCTATGACGTTCTGCCAAATATATAGGATTTTTAACATCTGTTATTACCTTTGAATATAATTGATAGAATTTTGGTAAATCTTTATCTGGAATATTGAAACAGCCTCTAGTATATTGACCACCAAGTCCTACATGTGAATAAATATCATCAACTCCTGATCTTTCTATACGTGTTTTATTTAGTAATTCCAAAAATTTGTTATAATGGGAACTCATGGCTTAATATAGTAACAAATATTTATTTTTATAAATCACTTCAAATGAATATTTTTCAAAAACTAGAATTTTTTTCTTAAAAAAACTTTTTGTAAGAGATAACAATATTTTAACTTGATAGAAATTAAAATATAATCTAATTAATATATAATGAAAATCTTTAGTTTAGGTATTCAAATTCTACATTTATTATTAGTTTTGTGTGTAACATTTATACCATTACTAACAAATAAATATGATGTTTATTATTTTATTTTCTTACTTTGTACAGTTTTACATTGGAATATATTTAATGGTGAATGTATAGCATCATATTATGAAAAAAAATTTATAGATCCAAATTATAAGTTAGGGGATGCAGAAGAGAGTTTATTTAAACAAATCCTTGGTAAAAAAACAACTAATAGTTTAATTCATTCTAATTCAATTGTAATACTATTTCTTCTTTATAGAAATTATAATAAACCAATTTTTACAACAATCCTATTACTATCAATATTTGTTGTTATAATGTATTATACATCACTAAAAATTAAATTTAAAAAATATAAACTTAATAATTAAATTTACGTGTCCAAATAGTTAACACATATTTAACTTTGTCTGATAAAATTGGTTCACCAGCATGTAGTGTTAATGTATTTTCTTTACCTTCTTGATTTAAATTATTCCATCCAACTGCTCGGCCTTTGTATGGATAAGTTCTTATTTTATATAATGGAAAATGTGTTGATCCACCATCTTCCTCTTCTAAATCATTTAAATATACTAATACACTATATACTCTTTGATTTTGTTTTTGATCAGTTTCATTTCCAAAATAATCATAATGATATTTATATTGCTGTCCTTTTTCATATTTAACAATTTGTAGTGGTTCAATTTGATTTAAACTAATATTAAGTGATGATGCAATTTTATTTTCTATGGATTTAATAATATCATTTTCACCACGCTTAAAATAAGCACATGAAGACGAACGTGCAGACGTATCTACAGCACCAGTATTAGTAGAATATACTGTAGAAGTAACAAATCTATTTTTAGCTATTTTAACTAATTCATCACATTCATTACTAGTGAGAAAATTATCAATTAAATTGACAGGATTACAATTAGGAATTAAATTATTAGGAATAGTATTAAATGTTTCAAAAGATTTATTTTGTGAATTAAAACAATCATAACATATAACTAATAAAATTAAAAGGCCAAAGACAACTATCCAAAATGTATATTGACACATTAACTATTATATTAATTAAAGAAATTATTTAAATAAAATTTTTACACCTCATTTGACTGTAAAACTTTTTTGGTTGTTTTTTTTGTTCGCTTAGCTTTTGGTTCTTCTGTTGTTGTTTTTGTTCCAGTCTTCCCACAAAGATTCTTACAGTCTTCTGTAGTAATATCTGTTGGTTTAATTGATGCAGGGATTTTTGTAAACTTAATATTAGTTCCAGATCCTGTTTGTATATATGGTCCATATGGTCCAGATTTTATCTGATATTTACCTATCACCTTTATTACTGTTGATTTAGATTCCGGTTTTTCTGCAGTACCAGGATTTAATTTTGCCTTAAAAAGTTCAATAGCTTGTTCTAGATTAGGTTTTTCTTTAACATTTGCCCATATATCTTTACCTGCATCTGGACTAAACATTTTAATTGCATAACCAAATTTAGTTTTAGTAAAAACAATTTCTTGATTAGTTTCAGGATGGGTTCCTACAACATTATTATTTATATAAACTGGCATTAAGTTACTACCTTTTGAAACAACAACTTGTGAATCTCCAACTAAAGAAGTTGAATCTCCATCTAGTGGTGGTGCAGAAACTATAATTGGTGCTTTTAAAAATCCCTGAATTTGACCACTAATAATTTCATAATAAGACTTTAGAACTTGAATCCAGTTTAACTTTCCATTTGAAATTTCATCTAATGATTTTTCCATAGATGCAGTAAATCCAATATCCATAATTTGTGGGAAATTAGTAACAAGAAATTTTGTTGACACAATACCTGTTTGAGTTGGTACTAATCTTTTATTTTCTTTTCCTAAAAATGTTTTATTATCTATTACTTCTAGTTTAGATTTAATACAATCATATGATAGTTCTTTTAAAATTAACTCTTTTCCTGGAACATTTTCTACTCTTACAAAATCTTTGTCTTGAATTTTTGCTATCATTGTTGCATAAGTTGATGGTCTTCCAATTCCTTGTTTTTCTAAAGTCTCAACAAGACTAGATTCATTAAATCTTGGTGGTGGAGATGTTACTGATTCTTTTAACTTTAGCTTAAGTGGATTTGCTTTTACTTGATTATAATCTTCTGGTTCTGGTATAGTAAAATTAACTAACTCTTCTTCATCTTCTAAATCTCTGTACAACTTTAAATAACCATCAAATACAATTCTTGACACTGAACCAACCATTAAATACTTTTCAACTGTTGTTTTGCCTTTTGTTTTTGTTTTTTCTACAGTATATGGGGCTAAAAATAACTGGGTTGATTCAATTTGTGCTTTTGACATTTGAGATGACACTGTCTTCTTCCATATTAATTTATATAACTTATCCATGTCTGAAGGTCCTGAGTCTTCTTCATCATCAGATGATATTTTTAATTTTGTAAAATCAGTTGGTCTAATTGCTTCATGTGCTTCTTGTGCATTTGCTGATTTAGAAGTATATTGTTTATATGTGTAGTATTGGTTCCCATATTGAGTTGTAACAAAATCTTTAATTTTTCCATGTGCTTCATCTGATAAAACTGTACAATCTGTTCTCATATAAGTAATATGTCCACCTTCATAAAGTTTTTGTGCAACTTGCATAGTCTTTGCAATCGGCCATCCAAGTTTAGTTGATGCTTCACGTTGAAGTGATGATGTAATAAATGGTGCTGTTGGTGATCTTGAAATATTACGTTTTTTAATGTCAACTAATTTCCAGCTAGCATTTTTAATTTTATTCATTATTTCAATTACTTGGTCATACACTTCATCAGATGATTTAACTAATTCTAACTTTGCTATTTTTGGTTCAGTAGTATATAATACAGTTTGAAGATTAAATTCCGAATCAGTTGTTTTAATTTTAAACTCACCTTTTCCTTCATAAAAAGCAGATCTTGATGAATCAAAAAAATCTTTAATTTCCTGTTCTTTATCAGTAATTATTTTTACAATAACAGATTGAACACGACCTGCACCAAGTTTATATCTATTTATTCCAGCACCTAAATCTGGTATTCTTGATAATAATGGTGATAACTTATAGCCAACAATTCTATCTAAAAAACGTCTTGTTTGTTGTGCATGGACTAAATTTTCATCTATTTTTCGTGGTTTAGCAATAGCATCTTTGATGGCTTTTTTTGTTATTTCATGAAAAACAGCTCTGTGATAGTCAGAATCTTTTAACTTTAAAATTCGTTTTAAACTTTCTGCTATAAATTCACCTTCTCTATCTTCATCTGCCGCTAAATAAATTTTACCTGTTTTACATTGAGCGCACGATTTTTTTAAATCAGATACAACTGATTTTTTATCTTTATATACTTCATAATCGGCTTCAAAATTATTCTCTGGATCTAAAGCCAAACCATTAGAATTTAAATCCATAATATGACCCCTAGATGCTGCAACAATAAAGTCTGGACCAAGAAAACTTTGTATTTTCTTAATCTTACCTGGAGATTCAACAATAAGTAAATTTTTTTCCATTTTACTTTATATAATAATGTATATAAAATAAATTGCTAAATATAAAAAAATTCAAATTTTTATTTATGCACAGTTTTTATGTGAGAATTGAACTTTTAAAGTTCTAAATGGTGTAAAGTAAATTGTTTCTTTAATTGATGATGATGAGCTTTTTGTTACAAGTGTTGGTTGTATTAAAGGTCTATAAAAGTTATATGTTATATATACATTTAAATTAATATCTATAAAATATCCAGTTGCACCATATTTATTTGCTAAAGCAACAGCATCATCTAAATTAGATGCTTTTCCTACATTATATTTATTGTCTAAATTATTAAAAATAGTGTTAACTGCATTTTTAAATTCAGTTGAAGATGAATTTAATTTATAACTACAATAATATGGATAACCATACATTGTTGGATTAGTTTGAATTGTTGGAATTGCACAAAATAATTTAATTGTTTGATCTTTTCCACATAAATTTGTTTGTGTAATTATTCTTGCATCATAACTAAATCCAATATATAGTTCATTTTTAGATGTTAAACAAAAAACAGTTGCTCCATAAGTTCTTGCTATATCAATTGCGTCATTTTGGTTTTTAACAGTTTGAACATATTGTTCTAATGGGACAGTTGTTGTACAACCAACTTGTTCATAATTAAAATTAGATTTATTTTTCATTTTACAAATAGTTATAAAATTACAATTTGTAGTTGGTGCAGCTACTGTACTTGTACTTGTTTTATATTTTGTTAGTTCTGTATTAAGTTGTGTTATTTTAAAATTTAGATCATCAATTGTATTTTGTGAATCAAGAAAACCAGATTGACAATCTAGAAGTCCTTTTGACAAATCATACATTCCAGATAAATAATTTGAACTATCTAAACCATATATAGGTGTAGGTCCAGGTGCAAGTGTATATGAATTGTTACTTGTTAATAAATTTTTATTTGCTTCTTCAAGTTGTTTTTGTAAATTGTTTATTGTAGTATTTGCAGTTGCAAGTTGAGAATCAAAATTAGTAGAAGATGTTTTACAACTTGATAAATTTGTATTAGCTTCTGTTAGTTGTGTTTGTAAATTATTTATTGTTGTATTTACAGTTGCAAGTTGAGAATCAAAAGTTGATGATGATGTTTTACAACTTGATAGATTTGTATTTGCTTCTGATAATTGTTTTTGTAAATTGTTTACTGTTGTATTTACAGTTGCAAGTTGAGAATCAAAAGTTAATGATGATGTTTTACAACTTGATAGATTTGTATTTGCTTCTGTTAATTGAGTTTGTAAATTGTTTATTGTAGTATTTGCAGTTGCAAGTTGAGAGTTTAATGTTGTAGACGATGTTTTATAATTAATTAAGTTTGTACTTGCATCTGCAAGTTGTGTTTGTAGAGTTTTTATAGTAGCATTAGCATTTAATAATTGATCATAAATAGTGGCACCAACAATACGATTACTTGAATCTGTTAAATCTTTAATCATAGCATCATTTGGAGGTAAACCACACTTAGCAAGATCACGATTTGCTTCTCTTAATTGTAAAACTAATTCTTGATAAGAATCATAAAAACTTTCTCGAACATTTTTTTTTGAATAAACTAAAAAAATAATAGCTAATATTATTCCAATACTAAGTATAGTATAAAAATCCATTTAATTTATACTATAATTAAAGAAAAAATTAATTAAAACTAAGGAGATATAAAGTTTTGTCCATTGATCCTAAAAGTTCATCTCTAATATTTGCTATATCTGAATTTTCCATTATTAATGAAGGTTTTTTAAGTTCTACTCCAACTGATCTTATTGCTTCTACAATTTCAGCTGCTTCAGATATATTTTTAATTGATATAAGTTGTCCTGACATTTTTGGTCTTATATTATAAAAACCTGAAATAGCTTCAACTAATTTATCTGATAAATAATCAATTGAATCCAAAAATTCATCAGAAATTTTATGATGGGCAAATGATCTTGTTTTCCAATGATATAATTTAATGTCTGTTCTGAACTGTAGAAGTAGTGTAATATAGTTTGATAATCCACTAGTAATTGGATCATCTACAATTCCATCTCTTACAAATTTATTATCATCCATCCCGTCTATCATACTATTAACATTTGAACCTCCTCTTAACGAAACAATTCTATAACTTTTTTCCATATATTAATATATTTAGATATTTTTTTTAAAATAAATTAAAAAATATTTTTTAAAAGGTATTTAAAAAAATAATATATATAATATATTAAGGAGCAAAGAAAGCAAAAAAGTAAAAAATTAACTCCTTGATTTCCATAACTATTTATTATAGTTATGTGTTATTATAATTTTGTAAATATTTTAGTTTTTTTTGCTTAATTTATTCACAATAAAACATGCTAGACCATGTTTTTGATTACTATTTAATTATTTATAATTATAAATTTTTTAGTTTTTAAAATTTAATTTTTTACATCTGCCAGTGTGATGTAAATTTTTATTTTTTAGCCATAAAATGTATTTTTTATATCTTTAAACAGATGTAATTTTTTATTTATATTGAATATTAATATAAATAAATTAACTAATATAGGAATTGAATATTTCAGTTTCGCGAATTTTTTGTTCAATTTTATCTTGTTCAGATTTAACTTGGCAATTATATAAAAAAGTTATTTTTTTTTCACATGATTCAAGTCTAGAATTTATTTTTTCTAAGAGAATACAAATATTATTTAAAATTAGTTCATCATTAGATTTAAATTTTTTAGAAAGAGAGTCTTGAATAAATTGTGTTTGTGTTTCAGAATAAGTTCTTTTCAACATATTTATAAAATATATTTTTGTTTTTAAATCAACAAATCAATAATTTGTTCATCACATTTACCACAACCAGGTTGTCCACAGGAACATCCTCCAACCATTTTATAACCTTTATATGGTGTCATATTAATATATTTTTTATACATATCAATTACAGGGAGTATACTTCCTCCATTTAATCCTCCAGGAATAGAAATATATGATGTTACTAAATTAAGTTTATTACTAGTTATATACTGAATAGCAAGAGGGTGTGCTGAATAAAAATCAATTGATGCCAACATTTGCCCAACGTTATAACCAATTTCTGCAAGTTTTCCAAAAGTACAAGTACTATCTTTAGGTATTTTAGCAGTTTGAAGAACAAAATAAAATTGTTCAAATCCAGGCAACAAATTATCGGAACTATCACGTTCATCTTTCATACCAATACGATTATATAAATATTCATAAATTTCATCTCTATTTGAAGATGATGTACCATTATAAAAAATACGAGTTGTAACCCATTCCCCAGAAATACCATTAAGACTTGAATCTAGAGTTGAAATTTTATTATTCCAGTCATCAATGCGATTTAAACCATTTAATTTAGCATTTAAACCATGTGAAACATATGAGTTGAATAAATTTTTTAAATCCATATTTTATATATAAATATAGAAAATATTTTTTTAATATAAGTTAATATTAATGAACACTATAAAATTAATAAAACCATTTATTAAATCTAATATATCAGTTTTTGGTATCTATCTTTTTTTTGCTTTACTTTCTTATCCTCTTGAATCATTAGTTATACCTGGTATTTTTGGATCATTTTTTTCCGAAGTAAAATCTGGAACAAATAGCTATAAAACTTTTTTTCTTAAAGCAATATTTTTCACTCTAATAATTAATCTTGCAAATGCAGCAATGACATATTTAGATTCTATTATAATACCTACTTTTAATGAATATATTGTTAATCAAATATATACAAAACTGCTACTTTCATATCAATCTGAATATCAAGATTTAGAATTAGGTAAAATTGTATCAAGATTAAATACTTTACCTGGTGTAATTCGAGAGTTAACAACTGATCTTTTTAATTGGTTACTTCCAAGAGCCTTATCAATTATTATAACAAATATATATTTTCTATATATAAGTCCTCAATTAGGACTTGTTTCTGTTGCATTACTTGGATTATTAATTTGGTATAATTATTCATATTCATATACTTGTGTTAAATTATCTGAGTCTCGTTATAAAAAATATGAAGAAAGAGCTGAGGAAACACAAGACAAATTGTCAAATTTATTTTCAATATATTCATCAGCAAATATTCAAGGTGAAATAGATAAATATGAAAGAACAAATGCAGGATATAGAAAATCTTATTCAAAGACAATTTTATGTTCTTCAAAAATAAAATTTGTTAATAATTTTATACAATGTCTAATGTTTATAGTTTTAAATATGATGATAATACAATTTTATAAATCTGGAAAGATAGAGTTCTCTAAAATGATATCACTTAATATGATTGTTTCATATTATATCCCATGTATTTCAACATTAATGACATCAATACCAGATTATACAAATCATATTGGAATAATTAAGTCAATAGATGGATTTTTAGGTCAAGTAAATAAAGAGATAGAGAATAAAAGACCTCTTATAATGACTAATGGATTAATTCAAATTAAAAACTTAAAATTTTCACATGATAAGAAAAAAATATTTGACAATTTTAATTTAGAAATATCTCCAAAAACCCATCTTGGAATAATTGGTGAATCAGGAAATGGTAAATCAACATTAGTTAAGCTTATAATGGGATATTTTCCAGTCAAAAACAAAACAATTTATATTGATAACAAAGACATAAACAAACACTCAATTGAAAGTGTTAGATCTCAAATTATTTATTTAAATCAAAATACTAAATTATTTAATGAAACAGTATATTATAATATACAATATGGTAATGATTTAACAGAGGAACAAATTAATTTATTAATAAAGAAATTTAATTTAGAGAAAGTATTTGAAAATCTTGAAAATGGATTTAAAACTGAAGTTGGTGTTAATGGTGATAAATTATCAGGTGGTCAAAAACAAATTGTGCAACTCCTTAGATGTTATGGATCTATTAATAAAGTAAAAATAGCTATATTTGATGAACCAACAGCTTCAGTTGACCCAAACACTAAACAAATTATATTAAATATAATTAAAGATTTAACTGAAGGCTGTACAAGTATTATGATAACTCATGATATTTCTAATTTATCTATTTGTAATAGAGTTATTAAAATCTCTCAAGGAAAAATTATCGAAGATAAAAAAAATTAATAACTCAATTCCTGGTACTTTGCCTTTGAAATATCTGCATCCACATTTCGCATATGGAACAGTTCATCATTGGTACAAGTAGGACATTCTAAAGGAGCTAGTACCCATTCTGGAATAATAGTAGTAGAAAAGAATCCATAGAAAAATTTCTCAGCACGTGTCTTATGAAAAGCTGAGGTAACTATAACTATTTCAATATTATCATTATTTAATGTTGAAATAAATTTAGCAAAATTTCTAAAGTTCTCAGCTGTGTTAGTAGCTGTTGTGTCTAAAACTATTTGACTCTGAGAATATACTTGAGCGTCAGATGAAATTGATTGAGACATTAGTTCAGCTTCTGAATTTGATATACTTGATTGAATCGCATTTTTAATACCACCTGATAAATACCAAATGACATTATGCGACTGTTCTAAACTAGACCAATATTTCATGGCCGTGTTTACTCGATCTTGTTGTAACCATCCCATATTACAACCTAAAACAAGGAAAATTTTAGTTGCATCAATAGATGTAAGAAAGAATAAAAGGGTGCAAAAGATAACTTTGATTACGAATTCGTTAAATACAAAATTATAGGAAAGACACTTATTCAGCGTCTTTTCCCAAAAAAATTATACTAATGTAACAAATACAAATATATTTTTTCAATTTTTTTGCAAGAAAAAATACCCCCTGGCAATTTTTTTTATATTAGGAGTTCATTTAAGAAAGATTCAGATTCTTTTCCGTTAATTACAATATACATATTTGATTTTGTAAATACTTTTTTAGCAAATTGTTTAACATGATTTTTTGTAACTGCATTAATTTTTTTGTGTAATTTTTTAATTTCTTCTGGATTTAATTTAGAAACCACATAATTTACAATATTAGAACCTATATTTGTTGCAGTTTCTAAATTAAATAAAATAGATGTTTCTAATGTGTTTTTTGCTTTTGAAATTTCTTCATCTGTTATTTCAGATTTTGCTAATCCAAGAATTTCTTCAAGAACATGTTTAACTGATATTTTAAGACCAGATGGTTGAACACCATAATTAATACAAAAAAATCCATGAGGTGTAAATGTTTTATTAAATGAATTTTGATAATATGTAAGACCTAATTTATTTCTAAGAAGTACAAAAAGTCTTGATGTCATTCCTCCAGTTAAAATATTTTCAACAATATCTGTAACATAACTCCATTTAGAATATAAGCCAATTGATTTAAAACCAATAAAAACTAATGTTTGTTTAATTTCTGGAGATATAATTATCTTGATTTGTTGTGAAAAATTAAATTTATTATTAATAAATGGTATTACTAATTTACTATTTGACTTTATAAATTTTGGTTTCCATTTTATTGGTTTAGTTTTAAAAGTTTTAGTAATTAAATCTAGTATTTTGTCTTCTTCAACAGAACCAATAATAGATAAAATTTTTTCACCTTCTATATATTTTTTATGGAATTGAATTAAATTATCTCTTGTTAAATTTGCAATATCACTTTCAAAACCAATTACAGGTATTGAATATTTAGGATCTGAGTCTTTATATATTAAATTCATCAAGTTAAATAAAGTTAATTTATTTGTATTGTCTTGACCCATTCTTAACTCTTCGAGTACAACATTAATTTCATTTAAAATATCTTCTTGAGGAAATGCTGGATTTAAAAAAAGATCAAGTAATGTTGTTAAAATTAGTTTATAATCTGAAGTTTTACCAGAAATATAATATTGAGTGTCTTCATAACCAGTTGATGCATTATAATTAGCTCCAATTGAATCTAAAGTTAAAAGTATATCTTGTGATGTAAAATTAGTAGTTCCTTTAAAAATCATGTGTTCAAAAAAGTGTGCTAATCCTTGTTGTCCAGTTTCTTCATGTATTGATCCAACATTAATATTAATTGATGAATAAAAAATATTAGTTTCTGTGTAAACATAAATTAGGAAAAAATTTTCAGATATTTTATAGTATTTAACATTCGGAAAATATATTTTCATTTAATATATAAATATATATAAATGCAAGAAAAAAGATATGACCAAATTGATGTTTTAAGGGGAATGTTTTTTTTTCCTATGTTTATTTATCATATTTTTTCAGCCTATGACTTAGTTAAAGGTTTTAAAACAAACTATTCTGAAAATCCTTTAATTAACTTTCTTGGTCTTGTTAGAAATTTATACATAGTTTTAGCTGGTTATTCTATACATCTTGCCTGGATAAACTATAAAGAAAAAACACCCAAAACAACTGTTTGGGGATTTATTAAATATAAACTTGTTAGATCTTGGACTTTAATTAAAGCAGCTCTTCTAATAACTGTTATATCTCATTTACTAGTACCAGAATATGGAATTAAATTTGGTATTTTACATTTTATTGCACTTGGAACATTAATTGTTGTACCTATTGCAGCATTAAACTCTTTACAAATAACTTTAACTTTTGGTATTATTTGGTTATACATCACAATAAATAATTTAATCCCTTTTTCTAATCCAATTATAAATACAATTACTGGAAAATTTGTTCATTGGTCTGCAGCTGATTATTTTCCACTTGACAAAAATTTAATTCTTATTATTTGCGGTTTAGCATTAGGTCAACTTATTACACCATATCTTAAACCCTCACCACCATCTTATGATGAATCTATATTTAAAACTATAGGTAAAAACTCATTAGATTTATATACATCACATATTTTAATTATATTAATAGTATATTGGACTTTGTCTAAAAGATAAAAAACAAATCTTAATAATATTCATTAAAAACTTCTTTACAAACTTCTAAGTACTTATATCCATAAATATCTGATGGTTCTAAACATGTTTGTTCATTCCATTCATTCCATGCATTTATTAAAATATAATTATAGTCAGGATTTGGGTCTTTAATTATTTTAAATATCATATTTTTTAAATGTTTTTTAAATAGTGAAGGATTTGCGTATAAAAATATAGTTGGTTTAATTCCTAATTTATTAATATCTCTTCTTGGTGAATTATTCCAGTCCATAAATGTAGAATATAATTGTATTTTATGTTTTCTTGGTTCTGCTTCAATGCAATCATAACATTTATTTATATCTCCTAAACTTGATTTATAAATTCTTGTTTTTCTTTCTTCTAAACCAATATTTTCATAATGTAGTTTAGCAGAGTATATTTGTTTTTTTTCAAGTGCTATTTTAACATCTGGATTATATGCTAAATATTTTTTTTCATCAAATATAGGATTACCTTTTGAGTCAAGATCAAAAATATAAGCAGAGTCAGTTTCTTGATAAGATGTAAATTTTTTTGTATTAGTATAATTTGGATTAAAATCAAGAACACCAGAAACATTTTTACTATTTAAGTAAAAATTATATTTTTCTAAATTTGGAGTATTATTAAAACTAATAATAAGTTCAATTCCAGCAAAACCATTAGCTATAACATATGAATTAAAACATTCAATCATTTGATTAAAAATTTCATTCGGTATATCACACGGTCTATATATGAAAAATAATGGTTTGTTTTTAATTTTTATATATTTTGGGTCTTTAAAAAAAGTAATAAGATATTTTATATGTTCAACCCAATCATTATACATACCATACTCTTGTTTTAGTAATATATTGTGTTCAAGACCATCCCAACGTGCAGACCATGTTTCATTTGCCCATGATAGACAATATTGTATATTTGGTTTAGATTCATCTCTTATTTTTTCAATTGGTTTGTATAAAACTTTATGGCCATTAAACCAATAGTGATAATAACACAACGCGGGTATTGTATATTCTTTTAGTGTTTGTTCTATAAATTTTGTATATGTTGGTTCTAATATATTATATGTACCAATTGAATCATGTGGTTTAGCTAATTTTTTTCCAGTATAGTCACAATCAATTTTATTAAGTAATGTCCATTCTGTAAATCCCTCACCCCAAAATTTATCATTTTCTGGAATTTGATGGAATTGTGGAAATACTATTGGTAATGGCTCTATCTTTAATATACTAGTAAATGATTCTTCTTGTATAAAATGTTGTGTATATCCATAAGATTCAATTGCATAAGAAAAAAATCTTTCATAAGCATGTTCTATCATTCCATCTCTTATTTGAAGAGATTTAGTTTTAAATTTAATAGCATGAAAAATATTAGGTGATAGACCTAATTTCTGACCATATGATGTATAATGTTCAAGAACTTTTTCTTTAGTATTTAAAGATTTAATTAAAGTTTGTTCAATATATTTTTCATTTGCACATAAATACCAATTCCAGTCAAGTGATGTTTCAGTGTTAAGTTCTCCAATTATTTGATCAAATGAATAGTTCCAAAACATTTTTTTAAGTATACTAAATTTTGTCCAAAACATTGTTCCACCAATAAATTGAACTGAATCATAATGTTTTGCATTTATTTTAAATTTTTCAATTAATGTTTTTAGGTGACTTTGATTGTGAATAGCTAGTTTTTCATAATTATAAAACATTGAACTCAAAGATCCTATTAAACCGATAGACTCGTTTGCTAAAATATCAAGTATAATTTTTATTCTATTCTCAGAACCCAAAATTGGTTTAATCAGCTTTTCACGTTCAATATCATTAGTTTTTGTATGTATTTTAACAACATAGTCAAATTCAAGATTATTTTGTTGACATATTTTTAAAATAGTAAAAAAACTTCCAATGTCAAAACCAAAATTTTCATTAATAATATGGTTTGCATATGGAAATTTTTTTTTAATATAATCTATTTCTGAAACATTAAATGTATTTAATGATGATATAAAAAGAGTTATATCTATTGAACTTGATTGTAAGGATAATAAATTTTCTAAATATTTTTCTATTTTTCTAAATACTCCCATGTTTCCATTATGACAAATACATAATATTCTTGTTTTATAGCATATTTTACTTATTGATATTTGTCTATTTTCATACACGCCATATTTAATAAAATGTTTTATTACATCTTTTTCTGTATCTGAATTTATTGTTTGTCTTATATCTGGATTTAATTTTAAATAATCCTGATAATTAAAACTCTTTGGTAGTCTTGTATAATTATATTTCTCCTTTCCATATTGAATATAATGTAAAAGAGCATCTTTCTTACTAAATAATTTAAGCTCTGGATTACATTTAATATAATCTTCTACTGAAAAATTTTCTTGAAAATCTTCAGATGTTAATAGACCTAAACTTTTACCTGTAATAAGATAATGATTTTCAGCGTCATATTTATTGCTAAATTTAAGATCATTAAGTAGGCAATATATTTTCCAATCAAATTTATCAAGTCCTTTATAAATATTTCTTTCCTCACCTCTTCCTGTTATTAAAAAATGTTTTAAAATTTCACTATTTGACTTTAATATTTTTATATCTGGATTTAAGTCTATATAATTATTTATATCAAAATTATCTGGAAATTCAAATATATATTTATCTTTAAAATTAAGTATCCAATCAATAAATAATTCTTCATCTGTCATTGTTTTATTTGAATTAACAATAAGTTTATATATATCTGGATTAAATTTATAATAATTTTTAATTGTATCATAATCTTTTTTAGTTATTGGAAGACCAAGAAATTTATCAACCCAATAAGTATATATATCTTGAATTAAATTTAGGTCTAAATTTTTTTTATATAAATAGTTTGAATAAGTACAAGCTAAGTCATTTGATATCAAATCTTTATTAATTGATAAATATTCAATTCCAAGTAAATCTAAAGGGTTTAATTTTTGTTTGTTAACAATTATATATTTGTAATATTTTGTTATAAAACTAATATTATGATTATTTGAGTTAAATAAATTTTTGTAAAGTGTGTTTGGCAAATTAGTTTCATAGTTATATTTTCCATTTATAAAGTTATCAAGAGATATTCTTGGTATTGATTCTGAAAATACTGTTGATTCATTTATTATTGATATATTTGCCGATTTTGCAAATCCACCAAATTGTTCTGATGAATAAATATCAATTAGAGTATATATACTTATTGATGAATCTTTAATTGGAGTGTTAAAATTTATTTTATTAATAGTTTCATCAATTCCATAAATACCAATATTTTTATATCCATAAATTGATAATATGTAAGCAAGTTTCAAATATATGTTTGTAAAATAATTTTTAATCTTAATTGTATTTTCAGAAAAAACGTAGTCTGATGAGTTTGTAGAATTAATAAACTCAATATTTGTTACACTTTCTTCAAATACTTTTATTGAATTAATTTTAAAAGAACAACATGAATAATAACAATTTATGTCTGTTAACAAATTTGATTTATTCAAACTAACTGTTTTTATATTTTTTAAATTAGGTGGAATTAAATCTCCACAAATTATAAGGACTTTATCTTTATCCATTGCTTAAATTAAATTAATATTATTATAAATTCAATTTAAACAAAAAAATCAAAATAATCTTTTTCTAAAATTACTGATTGATTGTAATCATTTGCATATTTTGAACAATCAACTCCATAACAATTTTTATTATAAAATTCAATTATTTCACTTATTTTATTTTCCAAGTTATCAGTTAAATCAAGTAACCATGTATAAGGTCTTGTTAACAATCTTTCTGTAAATGCACCAATATTATATGCTACTATGGGATAACCTAAAATAATAGAATGAGATAATGCGTAACAATATGTTTCTGGTATTTTACTTGGAAACCATATTAAATTAGGTTTAATATCTTGAAGAATTGATTCAACTTCTGAATCTTTATATTCAGAACAAATACATTTAATAGATGGGTGTGTAAATTCTAATTTTCCAATTATAATTAATTTAACTTTTGGATTTTTATAATTAGATAAAAAAGTTTTAATTTCTTCACAACCCTTATTATTACCAATAACAACAATTTTAAATTCGTTTTGATTATTAAAATTTGTTATTATTTTATTTGATATTTTGATTATATCACAATGATATGCTTTTATTAATTTAATTGAAGAATCAATATTTGTAAAAGATATGAACACATTTTTTATATATTCAGACGGGAAAATTATAGTATCTATATTTTTTAAAAATGTATATCTTGTTATATAATATTGATTACATAAATTAAAATATAAAGAAGAAAGTTCATCACATGATAAATTTGATTTATCTGAAAAAAATGAATAATCGTGTATAATACAAAATATTTTTATACTAAAAAAATCTTTTATTTGAGAACATATTTGAAAGAATTGTGGAGTAAAATAAGAAAAATGATTTATTATTATTTTGTCAATTTTATAATTAAGAATTTTACTCACTATTTGTTCAATATTTTTTTCATCTAAATAGTCAATATTATTATCTATTTCTAGTTGATAAATAAATTTTTTATCACAATTAGGTCTTAATATTATATTATTTTTAATATTACTTTTTAAAAATTCCAAATATTTTTCAACACCACCACCACCAGGATGTGTTAAAATTAGAGTTCTAGTCTCATTATTTTCAAAATTGTGTAAATTATTTTTAATTACATACTCAATTAATGGTGTTTGAACTTCTGTACTATTGTTTAGCCAATAGTCAATGTTATTTTGTTTTATTTCTGGATATAAATATTCAAAATAGTTCCAGTCAATATTTTTTATTCTGTAGGCTGAATTTATAATATATTCTCTATTTTCATTTCTACCATTTGTTACATAGTGTTTTGTTAAATTAATTATATTTAAACCTATATATCTTAAATCTGGATTTAATTGATAGTAAGAATAAGCATCAAAATCTTCTGGAACATTATTTTTAATAAATCTTGACTCATTTATTCCTTGATTTATATAATGATCTGTTAACACCTTTTCATAAAGTCCAAGTATATTTTGTAAATCTTCATTTAATATATAATATATATAATAATTAAAAGAGTTTTCAGTCCTAATTTTAATAATATTTAAATATTCAGAACTAACATTCCACATAGAAATTAAGGGTGTTGTAAATTCAAGTGTTTCAAATTTATTTGTTTGTATATTAAATTTATCAAAAGTTAGATGTTTAATTATATTTTCTTCTAAATATTCAATACTTAAATAATTATAGTCATTGTATATTATTTTTTCTAAATCTGTCCAATCTATTAAATATGAAAATAAACCATTAATTGTTGATATTACACTACTATATATTGAATTTGTCCATGGACTTATTTGTTTATTTTCTTCTAATTTATATGTTTTTAATATGTATGAACTATTTGTTTTACAGTAAAAATATTTTAAATCTGGCGGAATATAATACATTGATGATGTTATTAATACAGATTTTTGTTCACTATGTGCAAAATTAATTATTGTTTTAATAGTTTGTAAATTCAATTCATTAATATAGATAGTAATAATATCTTTTTTTTTATAATAACAATCAAAATTTATTTTATGTAAAAAAACATTTGAACCTTGCATTTGACTTGTATCAAATGTATATTCACAATGTGATGTAAAGTTTGTATTATTAACTTTAACTAATTTATTCAAACCATCTGTTTTAAAATTATAGTCTGATTTTAAATAATTTAAATTATTATATAAATTTGGATTTAATTGAGTTTCATATGAAGATTCATGATGGAGAGAATTATATTTCCATGGTTGTCTTGATATTTTACCTATAGTTTTTAAAACTCTTTCAAACAAATCATTATCTTCACATCCCCATCCTTCATATAAATTAGAGTATCCATTGCATTTAATAAAATCAGATTTTTTAAATCCAACAACACCTCCAAACATTTTTGATTTTAAATAGTTATCTTTTTCAACATCAAATAGTTTGTAATTAAATTGTTCACAAAAACATGAATAATGTGTTGGAACTGTTGGGTTATAGTTATAATCTTCATCTTGAGGAATCAAATCAACATCATGAAATATAAAATATTCATATTTCTTAGAATACTCTTTAAATCCAATATTAAATAATTTAGCTCTATTAAAAAGATCATTATTATCTTGTTCTAATACATGTATAGATATATTTGGATATTTTGATAATTTATCTAATAATATGTCTAAATGTTTTTTTCTATTTCTATATGGTATAAAAATTCCAATCATTTTTATTATATATTGGATTAAAAATTAAAATATTTTAACTAATTATAATTAAATGGAATTTAATTGGACGTTTTATATAGATTATAACTACGATATTTTAACTGTTTATAAACCTACTGAAGCTCAAGCATTAGAACATTATAATTCATATGGAAAATCTGAGTTACGAATTATTTCAGAAGAAATGTTATATCAAGCTTATCCATATATTAAATATTTTGATTGTGATTTTTATTTAGAAAACAATCCAGATCTTGCATGTTTAAAAAATAAATTTAAACTAATAAAACACTTTATATCACAGGGATATAGTGAATCAAGAAAATTTAATTTTTTCTCTTCAGTATTTAACTGTTTTAATTTTAAACCTGAAAAATATTTAAATATAAAAATAAAAACAACACCAAAAGTAACAATAATTGTTCCTGTTTATAATCAAAGTAAAAATATTTGTACTTGTATTGATTCACTTTTAAATCAAACATATAAAAATATAGAAATAATTATTGTCAATGATTCGTCAAATGATGAAACATTTGATAAACTACAAAAATATTTATTAAATCCACAAATTATTTTATTATCTAATTCTAATAATTATGGTTGTTATTTAAGTATCAATTTTGCACTTAATATTGCTTCTGGTGAATATATTACTATTCATGGTTCTGACGATATATCAATAACTTACAGAATTGAAACTATGGTTAAAAAAATATTAGATTCAAATTTACTTATGTGTGGTACTTATATTTTAAGAACTCATTTTAATTCATTTGATACACTTAATTTGTCAGATCCAAAAAAAATTTTTAATGAAATAGTTACAACAAGATATTACACTCCACTAACCCATAATTATGAATGTTGTAAACCTCTAATTTCATTAGGTACATTAATGTATCATAAATCAGTATATAATAAAATTGGCGACTATGAAAATATAAGAAAAGGTGGTGATATGGTTTTTTTTGAAAAATATATTTACACATATGAAAATGTAAAATTTTTTAAAAATGATTGTTCACATAGATATCTCACTAAAATGCTGTCTGGTTCAACATATTCTATTATTGATGATATATTGTATTTATCTCTTGATCTTAATAAACAAAATTTAACACAACAAGACATTCCTTTTAACATCAATTACTACCGAGAAAAGCTATATAATTAAATTATTACATTTATCATATCACAATAAGTAATAACTTGTGATCTACAACACCATCTTCTTATATGTAATTTTTCTAAAAGTTCTCTTTTTTTCTGTTTTTTTTCTTCATTTGTTAAAGAAGATTTAGAGTCTATTTCTTCTTTTTTAGATTCGTATTCAAGTTGAATATCTGCTAAAAATTTTCCACAACTAAAACATTTAGGAGGCAACATATTTTAATATACAAATATATATGATTTTTAATTTAAATAATAATTTATCAATTTTTTTATATATTTTTTATAAGTTGTTATATTAAATTAATGAGTGATACAGAGTCTGACTCAAGTGAATTTTGGAATTTATACAAAAAAAGACATGAACCTATTTCTGAGTCTAGTGAGTCTAGTGAATTTTGGAATTTATATAGAAAAAAATATAAAAAGTACCAAGTTTCTGAAGAATTTTCTTCTGATTCTGAAAATATCTTTAATACTAAAAAATCTAAGAAAAACAAAAAATCTAGAAAAAATAAAAAATCTAAATCTTCACAAGACAAAATTGTTGCACCCACACAAACACAAGAAGCTGAACCAGAAGCTGAACCAAAAGCAGAAGTTGAACCAGAAGCTGAACCAAAAGCAGAAGCTGAACCAAAAGCAGAAGCTGAACCAGAAGAACCAGAACAAAATAATTTAGTAAATGTTTCAGTACAAAAACCGAATTACTTACAATTAAAACAACCAAGTATTCAAACACTGCCAGAAAAAAAAGTTATAAGTGGTGATAAAAAAATATTTGATTATACAATTATAGAATTTTATAATAGTTTTATGAAAAATATTATTGATATTATAAAATCATTAAAACAAGGTAAAGGAATAAATACTTTGTTTAATGACAAAGAAAGATTACTACATTTAGGAATTGGACTAATACTTTTAAGTGTAATTTTAGTTCCACTTGCACTTTAAACATAACTATAAAAATTATATGGTATAAATGATTGCATTTCTACCATTTTTCTTTTTGGCTCTGTAATTAAATTTTTTAAAATATTTGTTAATTCTTTTTTTTTTACATAATGTTCTTTTGACATTTGTAATGGTATTGAATAAATAAAATTGTCAAACATATCTATACATTCTAAATAATTATAAATATCTTTTCTAAACATAAATTTTTCACATATATCTAAAAAATCACTATATAAAACTGGATTCAATTTTTTATATACTACTACTGAATTTATAAATAAAACTAACTCATTATTTTTTGATATTTGTGGATAACCATCTTTTAAAATTGTCTTCTTTATTTTTTCTATTAAATGTTCTGTTTCTAAATTTATTTTATGATAATAATCTTGTCTTAAATATACAAAAATACTAAAAATAATAAATGGGAGTAAATATGCTGCAGAAATTTCTGATCTCTTCCATACATAAACTAATACAACTCCTGCTACTAAATATACAAAAATATCTTTCTTATCAAATTTTAATAATCTCCATATACTATTTTTATCTAGTTTTTTATCTTGTATTTTTTCCATTTATTATTAGTTCAGATTTTTTTTTTAATATAAACTATTTATTTGGTCATACAAAGAACTTTCTGGAACTATATTCATATTTCCATCTGTATTTATCATAGGAATTTGATCAACTAACCCTTTTAGTAATAGTTCTAATACAATACTTTTATCACCAAAATATATTGGTCTTCCTTTTGAATCTTTTAATTCAATCTTAAGTTTATCTATTTTTTCTAATGGTGAAGACAACTTTTGCATATAATTATTTATTCTATTTGATCCTAACATTATCTTACATAATGGTTGTGTTTCTGATATATTAGAAATATATAATTGCACTACTTTATCTGATCTTAAATCATATGATTTTTTAGATGTATATGATGTTGAACCTACACATTCCTGTCTATCTTCAAAACCAAATAATTCTAATATATTATTTTTATAATGTGCATAATCTGTATATAAAGTTAATGAACCACTTTCTTCTTGTACTTCTTTTTTACAAATTGTTATAAAATTATTTCCTTGATTTATTTTTATTTCTATATTATCTTGATTTAACACTTTATTCATTAACTCTACTAAATAGTCTGCTGTATAATTTCCAACTGGTAAACCTAAAATTTTTATATTTCCTTTCTTTTGATAAAACATATCATCTGAAGATGTTATTTGATTATTTTCAGGACTTGAATAATATAATATGTTATTATGTGGTGTTATATTATATATTGACTCTGGTAAACTATAATTTACTAACTCAACTGCTGTTACTGTCTTTAATGGTCTTGTAATTCCACATGTATAATTATTTCCTGATTTATTTGAATTTTCTAAATTTAATATTTCTATTTTGTCATTTGAATTATATATTTCCAAATTATCTTTTACTAGTTTTTTTACATTTTCATTTAATTTTTTAGACTCAGACATCTGTCTCTCTGTCTCATCATATTTTTGTTTTAAATGTTCAACTTGAGCTAATATTTCTGCTTTTTTCTCAGACAAAAGTTTTAGTTTTGATTCATCTACATCTTGTGAATTTACCATTGTTTTCATTTTCTCTTGTAAAGTTGTATTCACTAATTTTTGTTGAGTTAGTTCATAATTTAATAGTTGTACTTGATTTTGTAAATCTGCCCCTGGTATGAACTGAGGAGGTTGAGATGCAAGTTGAGATTTTAATTTACTTAATTCTTCTTGAAACCCCTTTTGTTGTTCCATTAATGCAATTTGAACTTGTTGCTGAGCTTGTGCTTGAACTTGTTGTTGAGCTTGTTGTATTTGTTGTTGTATTTGTTGTTGAACTTGTTGTTGTGTATACATTTGTTGTGGTGCTTGAGTATACATTTGTTGATAGTGTTGTTGAAGCTGCTGTTGTTGGAGTTGTTGTTGTTGAAGCTGTTGTTGTTGAAGCTGTTGTTGTTGAAGCTGTTGTTGCTGCTGATACATTTGTTGTTGCTGTTGCTGCTGCTGCTGATACATTTGTTGTTGCTGTTGTTGTGGATACATTTGTTGTTGTTGTTGTAATTGACTAATATTTGTTTGTGCTTGTTGAGAGTTATTTTTTATTCCTAAAGCATTATCTAATGCTCCTCTTTCCATTTGCATTTGTGCCATTCTATCTTCTGGTCTAATACTTTCATCAACACGTATTTTATTAGGATCAATACCAGTTGTATAAGAATTAATATTTGTTGTCATATCTGGATCATTAAAACCTTCAGCAACAACATTTTGATTTAGAGTAAAAGCATCATTTGTAATTGGATTAAAAAATTTATCCATTTGATTATGTCTTTGTGAAAGAGTATAATTATCATTTGTTATTGGTTGAAAGAACTGATCTAATGCTCCTTGTGGCTGCTGTTGGTTAAACCCTGGGTTAGAATTGTATTGATTAGGTTGTTGATTAAATTGATTAGGATTATATTGTTGATTAGGATTGTATTGATTGGGTTGTTGATTACCATTGTATTGATTAAATTGTTGATTAAATTGTTGATTAAATTGATTGGGATTATATTGCTGTTGCATTTGTTGTTGTTGCTGTTGCATCTTTTTTCTTGCACCAGATCCATCTAATGAAAAATCTGGTGTTGGTGGTCTTTGACCTCTATTTGCCATTTCTGCATCTCTTTCAGATTGCATTCTAGAAAATCTGTCTCTAGCAGTTTCTTCAAAATCTTTTTTTCTATTTCCTTCATTTGAATTAGCACCCATGGGATTAAATGACATTGCAGGTTGATTAAATTGATCTACTGGCATAAATGATGGATTTGGATTAAAACGATTATCATCTCTCATTGATGTAAATTGTGGTCTTGATGACATCATTGGTTGTCTATTACCATTACCTGTTTCCATAGCTCTATTCATTTCCATCATTCCAACATTTGATTTTGAAATCATTTCATTCATATTTTGTAAAATTAAATCATTTGCACCTGAAACAACTTTTTGAAAATTTCCAGGAGTTATTTTCCTCTTGTCAATCTTGTCAAATACTGTTTTCATTGTTTGGACAAGTCTTTGTGTTAAATATTTTTTTTGTTCTGCATTGGCATTTGTTATATTGTTTTTTGAAACAATTTTAACATATAAGTCAGATGTGTTTTGTTGTGAAAATATAGTATTTTTAAGACTTGCATCTAATCCAGAATTCATAGTGTTCATTTATTTATTATAAAAAGTATATTATTTTTAAGTCTTTTTTAACAAATTAATTTTTGAAATTTATTTATTAAATTTATTATCTTGACAAATTTAAATTAAACATGTCTAATTTCTCAAATTCAAAACGTATTGCCTTTTCATTTTCTAGATCTAAAATTTCAACATCTAGAAATGTTAAAAATGATGATTCTATTCCATTTGTTACTGGACTAACTAATAATTCAACTGTTGCTCCTGGTTATCAACCAACAAATACATCACAAATGGGTTTGTACACTTGTTGGAATAATTTTGATAATAGTTTTACAACAAGTCAAGATAAAAATTTCTTTCAAGATATTCAAGTTGAAGAACATGATATTAATTTAAATAGTGGTGACAGAGATATTTCTGTTAATACTAATCCTCTTAATTTTACTGTTTGGCTCAGTCCTGGATCAACTAGAACTAAATCATTCCTTCCTAAAGTTTTTAAAAATGTTAAATATATTGCATTTGAACATATTGTTTTCCCAAAATTTAATAAACTTAATATGTATTCTGGAATGGGAGACTTATCTGCAAATATTTTTATTCAAGATATTTCTAATTCTATTCTTTCAATTAAACCTGATGATAATTTAATTTCTTCAACTGATTCCAATATTTCTTATCAAATATGTAGTATTTACAAATTAGGTTCTGAAGTTAAAGTTAATTTTACTGTTAACTATAATACTGATACTTGTTGGGAACTAATTTATTCTACTAAAACATTAAACAAATATATCCCATCTTTAACTTCTGGATCTACTAATTATATTCAACATATATGTATACAACCAACTAATAATAGATTTGTATTTAACACTAAAAATATTTCTGAATTTAGACCTGTTTATCCAAAATTAAATAGAACTTCTGATTTATATTATGCTATTAAAAAAACATTTGTTGTTTATAAAAATTCTGATTTGCTTAATATATACAAATTTGATGTTAAACTACTTGATTCATCATATCAACCCATTATAATTAATAATTTAGATCTTAATTCATCAAATTTCACAAAATGTTCATGTAATTATCCAACTGATGAAATTAGATTTTCATGTCAATGTTATTATCCCAGACATCCAATGTATTTTGGATATCAACTTGACTTGTTTTTAAAAATAGGCACATTAGTTCCTGAATTAAATAAAAAGAGCTATTTTGATTAAATTTTGGTTTAAAGGTTTGGATATAATTGATGATAGATTATGGAAAACGAAGATTTTTGGTCTGAAGTTAAAGAACATTATACTTATAAAAAAAAGAATTTAATTGATTTTATTAATCCCAGTCGTTTTGACTCGATTTCACGTAATAAGCAAATTGATATTTCCAATTATAAAAACTTGTCTTTTGATGAACTAAAAACAATATATAAAAAATTTGATGGAAGGAATTGCATGACATCTCCTGAATGGGATGAAAAATATTATATTGAGATTTTACTTGATCAATTTGAACCATTAAAACCACCTTATTCAAAAGCAGAAATTGATGAAATGATGAAAACTGTTGATTGTAGTAAAATAGGTATTCCAATTGATTTATATGAATATTTAACCAAGGTGTCAAGAGAACAGTTATTTTTTAATACAAAACCAAAACTAATTGATATGAATGAATTATCAAATTTTAAAGAACATATAACCCCAATTAAAAATAAGCATGTTGAGGGATGTGGTTGTTTTTATGTGATGGGAGATTATTGTTCAGACTTAGAAATATGTTTAAAACTACCAGAAGAAGAAAAAGAAAAATTACGTGAAGATATAAAAAGACAAGAAAAAGAAATGGGTGATTTAGCACAAATAGATGGGATATACTTGGGATCAAATACTGGATCATGGGGAGGGGATAAAATTTTAGCTTGTAGTAAGAACAGTATATTTGGTAAAATATATAAAAATTATGACGATAGTTATTCAATGTGTTATGATATGTATAGTGAATATGCAAAGTCTTTAAGAGATTTAATTAAAATAAAAATGGAAAGAGAGAAGAATTCAATATATGATTATGATAGTGATTGTTATTCAGGCAGTATTTATCCATGTGAAAAAAAATGGTATGATCTAGCTGTAGAATTATATTCATCTGAATCAGAAGAGGCTTAAAGAGATGTTAATGTTTGTTATGCATAAAGCTATGCATACCATCTATTTGATTCTTTGTCATATTTAACTACATATTTTTTAATTAATTTAGCAATATATTTTAAAGTATTATAGTCTTCAAATCTATTTTTTGCAATATCTCTAATAAATTGTCAATATAATTTATCTTGTAACTCGTGTGATGATAAATTATCACCAAGTTCATTAAGTTTTTTGACTTTTTTAATAGCTATTTTATATTTGTTTATAATATCCATTTATACTATATTAAAAGAAAAATTGAAATTTTATTTGATTTAAATATTATATTACTATATAATATAAATGAATACATTTGTATTATATGAGCTCCCAGAATTATCTGATGGATTAATAAATCATATTAAATCTAAGGGGTTTAATGAATCTTATTCAAGATTTTTATCTCAACCTCAAATCTCAAATGGATTTAATATTTTTATTCACAAATCTAAAGATAAAATGAGTTTTGTTAATGATCCTAAATATAGAAATAAAAATTTTTATCATGTAACAAATCCTTTTGAACATACTATCAATAATTCTGATAAAGACAAACTTGATATTGCTTCTTGTTCTAAAAAATATTTTAAAATAGGAGAAACTTCAAAAGTAAATATTGTGTCAAGAGCATTTTATAAATTATGGGAAATGTTAATTATGTTTGATCTTTTCCCTAAATCAGGTCCAATTGTTTCAGCACATTTAGCTGAAGCTCCTGGTTCATTTGTTCAGGCATTAATATTTTTAAGAGAAAAATTTTATAAAACATCAGATATTGCAAAAGATGAACATTATGTAATATCAATTGCAGATGAAGGTATGGAAGGAGTTCCATCATTCAAGAAGGATTTTAGACAAGAATATTCTCGAGTAAAAATATACGAACAAGATGGAGGTGATTTAACAAATACAAAGTCAATTGATAAGTTCGTTAAGTTTTCAAAAAAGGCAGATTTTATTACTGCTGATGGTGGTTTTATTTGGAAAGATGAAAATTATCAAGAACAAGAAGCATATAGATTAGTTTTAGGTGAAATTATTACTGCGCTTAAAACACAAGCAGATGGTGGATCATTTGTATTAAAATTATTCGAGATATATACAGATATTTCAATTAAAATGATATCAATTCTTACTTCAGTATATAAAACAGTTTATATTACTAAACCACTAACATCAAGACCATCAAATTCTGAGAGATATATAGTATGTAAAGGTTTTAAAGGAATTGATTCCAAAGTCCTAAAGGCAATGGAAGAGTTATTAGAACGTATAAATTCAAATGAATTAGAAGGAATGTTTTTGTCAGAAATATTGCCAGAATATTCAATTGACACACAAACCAAATATGTTACAAATGTTTCTTCAATTATTATGTCAAATATTCAACACGAATCAATTAATAAAATGATTACATATATTAATTCTGGTAACTATTATGGTGATCAATATCATCAGTACCTTGAAGAACAACAAAAAGCAAATGACTTTTGGTGTGCAACATTCTATCCATTAGATTTATCTGATATGAAGGCTGTACAAAAAAATATTAATGAAATCTTAACAAATTCATTAAATAAATCAAAAAAAGAGTTAGAAGACTATAGTAAAGTTATTTCTTAGATGTTTTTTTACCTTTTTTTAATATTTTTCCTGGATCATTTGATTTAATAAATTTTTCAGCCAAATGTTCTCCAATTGCCATTTCTCCCTTATCTTTTGTTACTGTTCCATTAGCAATTCCTTCCATTGTTTTTAGCATAAAATCTAATGGTCCTAAATCAAAATCCCTTAAAACCATAATAAACAAAGCCTCAAATTCTTTTGAAAAAGATGGAAAAACTTCACACATTCTTATATAAAATTCTGATTTTTTAACAACTTCTAAACATTTATCTTCATAATCACTTTCTTTAGAATTAAGATTAGATAGCTCTAAATGCATAGATGTTTTTAAAACTGCAATTTCCGGAATTTGAGAAAATTGTTTAATTAGTTTAACATTTTCTCTTATCATACTCATCTCTTCAATTATACTCATTTTTATATTAAATATATATTAATATAAATATATATTTATATCTGTTTAATAAATAATTTCTAAACTAATAGTTAATGAACATAGAACAAATATTAATTATATTTATTACAAAATTAATAATTGGGTCTAGTACAAATGACTCATATCTTTTAAATTTTATAATGGTCTACTCATTTTTTTATAATAAAACATCTATTCATAAAATATCATTTGCTATATCTCTAATATATCTATTATTGTCTACTTTTACAAGATATATGTTAAATTATTGGACTGCTTTTGCAATTAATACTTCTATATTAATTTATTTATTCATTAATTTTAAAACAGTTTCAACTATAATATATCAATATTCTGAAAATGTAATATTTTTAGGTTTAACATATATATTTTTTTCATTTGCAGAATGGCTTATTCATAGATATATAATGCATTGTAATAAAAAATCTTTATTTTGGTTTATTATTAGTGGACTCGATCCAACTAATGTTGTTGAAGAAATTTGTGATCATCATATTGAACATCATTTAGAAGTTAGACCAAATATGACACTATCTGAAGTTAAACATAAAACTTCACTATTTATGGGTTGGAGAGTTTGTTTACAAGTTTTTGCAATTACATTTATAGGTATGGTAATTTCTAAGACTATAAGTGGAGTTAAATATTCTTATACAATTTTAGCTTTTTGTAGTATTGTTTTTACTATTTTGTGGGCATATCTTTGGAATAAAATTCATCCACTTATGCATAAGTTTAAAGGTAAATACGAAATAAATGAAGGCCCATACGAAAATAAATTAGATTTTAATTTAATAAATAAATTATTTTATAGAAATCATCAATTTCATCATATACAAAAAGGTATTAAAAAAGGAAATTATAATGTAATTGTTTTTGGTGCTGATGAATGGTTGGATACAAATGTAAGAGTTATTAATAATAAAGAATACTGTTCAAATCCTAAAGTTTCTAATGAACCTATTTGCAAAGCCTTTAATTAATTTCTTGTTTATCTAATTCTTCTTGTTTAGGAGAAACTATATCTATATTTTCATCTATTTTTGAAATATTTTCTGGATTTTGATTATTTGAACTATTTGCAACATTTTTATTAAAAATTTTGATATCTTCTTCTGAAATACTGTTTTCTTTTTTAATTATTTTAACTGATTTTTTCTTCATCATTGAACTTATTTGGTCATTAAAATTATCTAACTCTTTATTAAACTGTTTGAAATCAAAATTTGAATCAATTATATCATCAAACTGTTTTGAAAAGTCTGTTGGATTTTGTTTAAATCTAGAAATTGAACTAATTTTCTGAGGAAAATTAAAAAATGTCTCTTTCATGAAACTATATGCTGTAAAACATATATCAATTACTAAAACTAATCCAATATAAATATTAAAAAAACCTACTATATCATGTTTTCTTTCAACAAATTTTAATCCTGCAATTATAAATATATATTTCATTATTGATATAAAAATAGTATGTGGGTCTAATCCTGATGCTGATTTTACATTAAAATATAATATCATTTATTATATTTTTATATATTATTTTTCATAATATTTACAAATGCATTTCATTAAATTTTCTCTTGAATATTTTAAATTTATCTCTTCTATATCTATTGTTGGATAGTCTAAAATATTATAATTATTTAACTCTTCATCTTCTTCTAGTTCTATTGCAGTGTCTATAAATATATTATCATCTATTTCAGTTTGTTGTGATGTTTCTGCTAACCCAATTATAAAATTTGGTGGATTTGTAATTGATGAATTTGATAATCCAATTTCTAAAATTTTGTTTTCTTTTAATCCAATTGCAATTGTATAAATGTCTTTACACAAATCTACAATAATTGGACTCTGATAATTTAATTTAATCTGTTCTTCTAAAGTTTGAAATCCAATATTTGGTGTTAATGAATCTTTTTTGTAAACTACCATTAATGAATTTTTAGTTGGATCAATTTGTTCTTCTAAATAGTAAATTTTAAGTAACTTACTTTCAAAAGAATAAATATAAATATTTGAATTAAAATATCCTGATAAAAATAATATTAACTCATTATTTATAACATTTTGTGTTATTAAATTTAACATTTTTTTACTATTAATTAATGGATTAAATTCATATGTTTCAATAAATACTTTTAGTTTTTCTAATTCTTTATTATAAATTTCTTCAAATATTATATCATATTGTCCTAACTTATTTATATTAATTGTACTCTCATGTTGAAATAATAAACATGAAAACAGATTTGTAAAAGTTCCATAAGGCTCAAAATTTGTAAATTTAATCTTTTCAATATCTTTTATAACAAGATGTTGTTTTGTAGATGATTTTTTGCTAATTCTATATTCTGGTGCTAACACCTGAATAATATCATAAATATTTATCATTCTAATAATAATATTTATTACATAATATTTAAATTACTTAAAAAGTCAATTTTTTTAGAATGAAAAAATTGCATATTTTTTTGTTTGGCTAATATTTAAAAATATGCCTATTAATCATACAATATAATGAATTCTTCTAAAATTATTGCTAAACATTATGAAAAATATTCTAAAGATCCTATTGAGTATCTAAGTATTGAAGAACCTAATAGTACAAATATTTACAAATGGAATTTTGTCCTTACTGGACCTAAAGACACACCTTGGGAAGATGAACTTTATTCTGGTACCATTAGTTTCCCTAACAACTATCCATTTTCACCTCCTGAAGTCAGATTTACTTCTAAACTTTTTCATCCTAATGTTTATAAAGATGGAAAAATATGTATTAGTATTTTACATGAAGGAGTTGATGAATATGGCTATGAAGACTCTTCTGAAAGATGGTCTCCTGTACAAACAATTGGAACTATATTTTTAAGTATTATATCTTTATTTCATGCTCCTAATTGTGATTCTCCTGCAAATGTTGATGCTAGTGTTTTATATCAAAAAGATTTAAAAGAATTTACAAAATACATTAGATCACAAAGTAGTTAACTAATCTAAGCAAGTTTTAAAACTTCAGATCCCATACATTCATTTATAAATTCAATAATTGTTTGAGGATCTCTTGATCCAGAAAATACTACAGTTTTGGATGCCTTCATATCAACAAAAATAATTGTTGGATAACCTCTTATATCTTTAATTGCACTACACTCTTTCTCCTTTTGAACACATGATATTTTAACCATGTTTATAATATCTTTTGGAATTAATTTAGTTAAAGCATCCCATGTTGGCATAAAATTTTTACAATGTCCACACCATTCTGCATAAAATAAAACAAGAGAATTTAATTTTTTATTTATTTTTGTTTTTTCAGTAACTTCTTCTGAAATATTTTTTGATTCTTCTACTTCATCAATTTCATCATATTGAATATCTTCTTCTTTTAAATTTTTATTATTACAACTATTAATAATTTGTATTATTTTGTAATTTATCATTTCAATATCAGACAAAAGTTCTAATTTATTTTCATCATGTGAATCTTTTAATGATAGTAATGTTTCAACAACTTTTCCATGAAGATTTTTCATTTGATTTAATGTTTTATTTGCATCTTTTAAATTTTTTTTATTTAAATGTAATTTATAGTATTTATGTAAAATAGTAATTTTGTTATAGTAATCCATATATAATTTATATAATATTTTAATTTATTTTTATCTTAAAAATATCTTTGAATATATTAAATATGTCTGAAGAAAATAAGATTACAAATAGTGGTTATACTAAAATTTTTCACCCTGTACTTTTAAAATATTTTGATGTTAAAGAAAATGATTATGCAATTATACCTAAATATGTTGGATCAGATAAAATTGAGGAACTAGTTAATATTAGTAATGAAAAAAATGATAAAAAAATTTTAACTTCTGAAGAAATAAATGATGAAATTTTTGGACTTAATTTTTTCCTAACTGTAACTCTACAAATTAAATCACTTGAAGATGTTTTTTCTAAAATTGATGATTTAATTAGTGCAAATAGAAAATTACAAACTATTGATTTATTAATGAATATGATTTTAGAAAATTTCTATTCCGAAATAGATGATATTTACATTGATAAATTTATTGATTTTTATCAAAAATACTTTAGTTTATTTTTTAAAACACAAATTGACTATAAAAAAATATTTAAAGCATTTCAAAATTCACTCAAAGAAAAAAGTCATAAAATTCATTCTGAAATTGTTAATAATATATTGAAAAAATAAAAATATATTATATATTATTATATGCTCAGAACATTCGTTGATATTTATGGCAATATCCAATATGTACCTTTTAATGCTTATCCAAATCAAACAAATACTCTTCTTCAACCAATAATTTATAATGATCCTTATGCTAATTCATCATTAATTGTCAGTCCTGACTACTCTGATGATAACTCAATTATTGGTATGTCTATCCCTTCGGGATTGCAACCTAGCGTATTAAACGGGTATAATGTTTTTCAAAGACCTATTTTTTATACTAATCCCATTAAATCTGATGTTAACAATGATCCAGAACTACGTAAAAAAATTGTTAGATTCTTTTTTGAAAAATTTGCTAATATTTGGCTTCCACAATCATATATTAAGCTACAAAGATATCTTAAGGTTTCAAATGGTCAAGTAACATTTATTAAGACTGTTAGTGATTATGATAAAGAGCTAGTTAATGATGATAAAAAAGTTGAATTTATTTTAGAAAATATTTTTTCCAAACATGAACTCCTCGTTTTCCTTGAAAAATTTGTTAATAGATATAATGTTAATTGGTATGATCTTAAAACTAAACACTATGAAAAAGTTAAATCTGAAATTTATGAAAAACTTAAGAATCACATGAAGAAAATTGTTATGGACCAAATATAAATTTAAAAAAATTTATAACCATGTAAATAATATTCTGAACTCTCATCTGATTCATCACCTTCTACTTTTATTTGTCTTAAATGTTTTTTTTTAAATTCATTTAAAAGTTTTTTAAATAATATATGGAATTCATTCTTACTATCTGTTTTTAATAATTTTTTATCAAGTAATAACTCCATTTTTATTTTTTGTTTTTTTAAAATATTTGAATCTGACGTATCAAATGTATCGTATGAATAATCTATACTACATTCACTATTACTTCTTCTACTACTTTCTGTTCCACTACTACTTTCTGTATCACTACTACTACTTTCACTATCAAAATTATTATGTATTTTAATCTCAAATATTTCTTTTATATCTTCTATATCTGAAATGTCTGAAATTTCAGATATTTCTGAGTTTGTTTCTTCTGTACTATTTATATTTTCATTTGCCATATATTCATTTATTATATTATCCATATTTATATTATTAAAAGATAAAAATTATTTAAAAATATACCTTATAATATAAAATAGGAATGGCTAACGCATATATTGAATATTTTTTAAATCAAAATAAATATAGTAAAATACATGGTAAACTTTCTATATTTTTTACTCAATGTGGAATGTTTTTTGAATCTTATGAAACATTAGAAGATGGATATGATTTACAAGTTCTATCAAGTATCTTAAATATTTCTGTTACAAAAAAAGATAAATCAATCCCTGTTAGTAATAAAAATCCATATATGTTAGGATTTCCTTGTTCTGTTGCTAATAAATTTATTAAAATTCTTATTGAACGTGGTTACACTGTTATTATTGAAGAACAAGTTACACCTGCACCTAAACCTAAAAGAGCTATCACTGGAATTTACTCCCCTTCCACTTATATTAATGAAATTAATAAACCAGATGCTAATTATATGTTAGTTATTTTTTTAGAACAAATTGAAGTTTACAAATCTAAAAGTTCTGGTTGGGGAGTTGGACTTTCACTTATTGAACCATCAACTGGTTATGTTAAACTACATGAATCTTATTCTGATTCTAAAGATAATAAAATTCCATTAGATGAAGTTATTAAATTTGTTAATCTTTTTGATCCCAGTGAAACTTTACTTATCACATCAAATGTATCAAATATAGATGAAATAACTAGTTATTTAGAGTTAAAAACTCGTAATTATATTCATAAAACTTTTGACGAACTTAAAACTCTTAAAGGATATTCTAATGTACTACAACTATCTTATCAATCTGATTTACTTAAAAAAATATATAAACTTGGATCAAATACTATTGATTTACTTGGACTTGATAAACTTACTTATGGAAAAGACGTTTTTATTATTTCTTTACTTTATCTTTCTGACCATAATTCTAATCTTTTAAATAATATTGCAAAACCAGAAATTTATATTAAAGAAGATTCTATGTACCTCGGTAATAATCCTATTTCCCAACTTGATATTTTTATTAAAGAGGACCAGTCTTTATATTCTTCTGAAAATTCATATAAATGTCTTTTTGACATTATTAATAAAACTACTACACCCATGGGAAGAAGATATTTAAAATCTACACTTACCGAACCTATTATTTGTCCTAATAAACTTACACTGTCTTATTCAATTATTGACCATTTAAAGTCTAAAAATGATACAAGTCAATATGATAATTATTTAACTGAAATAAAAGATATTGAACGTTTAAGTAGGAAAATATCAATAAAAAATATTCATCCAATTGATTTTTCACAATGGATTAAATATACTGAATTTAGTTTAGGATTAATTGAAAATATTAAAAAATCTGACAAATATTTAATAAAATTACTTACTGACTATTCTAAAATTTCAATTGATGAACTAATAATACAGGCAAACACATTAATTCAATATATAAAAACAACTTTTCAAATACAAGAACTTGAAAAATATATGATTAATGATATTACTGGGACTATATTTGTTCAAGGTAAATATCCTGCTGTTGATGCTCTTCAAGAGTCTATTGATATTTGCACACATTTTATGGATGGATTAGCAAATTATTTTAGTTCTATAATAAAAAATAAATTTCCGTCTAAAAATGACGACCCAATGGTTAAAGTTGATTCAAATGAACGTGATGGATATTTTTTAATTTTAACAACAAAAAGAGCTGAATATCTTAAATCAGAACTTAAAAAAACTGATAAAGTCACTGTTACTATTAAAAATAAACTAATCAAAATTAGTACTTCATCTATTAGATTTATTGAAAAAGGTAAAGGTTCTAGTACTAAAGTATTTTGTGATGAACTAAATGAAAAGTCTGTTTTAATTAATCAATATATTGATGAAATTAAAGCTGTATTAAAAGATTCATTTGTTGATGAACTTAAATATATTGATGAAAATTTTAGTAAAACTATTGAATTTTTATGTAAACTAATTTCACAATTTGATTTTTTGCTTTCTGGTGCAAAATGTGCACATAAATTTTTTTATAATAAACCAACTATTAATAATAAATTTAACTATAAATCATATTTTCAAGTTACCAAACTTAGACATCCAATTGTTGAGAGAATTAACACTGAAACTGAATATATTCCTGTTAACACTGAACTAGGTACTTATAATTCATCTTTTACTCAATCTAAAGATCTTTCACAAGATGGAATTCTTCTTTTTGGGGTAAATGCTGCTGGGAAATCAACATTACAAAAGGCAATTGGTATTTGTGTGTTAATGGCACAAATTGGTTATTTTGTTCCAGCCACTGAATTCACTTTTTATCCTTATAAATCAATAATTACTAGAATTAAGTCTTCTGACAATATTTTTAAAGGACTATCAACTTTTGGTTTAGAACTTGTTGAACTTGAGGCAATACTTAAAAGAAATTCATCTAATACTTTAATTATTGCAGACGAACTTTGTTCTGGAACAGAACATGTTTCTTCACTTGTTATTGTTATGACAATGATAACTATGTTATCAGATGCAAATGCTTCATTTATAACTGCTACACACTTACATGATTTAAATAAGTTTTCACGTCTTGGAACACTTCAAAATGTTAGATCCTATCATTTACATGTTGAACAAGATTTAAAAACTGGTAAACTAATATATGATAGAAATTTACGTGAAGGATCTGGAAGTGAATTTTATGGATTAGTTGTTGCTCAACATATGATTTCTGATTCTAAATTTACTAATTTGTCAAATGAATTTTTAAATGAATATAATGGTTTTTCTTTAAGCTCTGACAAAAAATCTAAATATAATTCTAAAGTTTTTATTCAAAGCTGTGCAGCATGTGGAAAAATTCCTAAAGCTGGTGAAATACCACTTGAAACCCACCATATAAATCCACAAGTTGATACAAATGAATTTGGACAAATTAATTCAAAACAACATATTCACAAAAATCACAAATCTAATCTTGTTGTTCTTTGTTCTAAATGTCATGATATGATTGACACAGGACTTATTGAAATATCTGGTTGGATTGATACTAATGAAGGAAGGGAATTAAATATGATTATATCATCTGATAAAAAATTGTCTAATTTAAATGATCTGCTTGTTATCGATAAAAACTTAAATAAAAAAATTGCTAATGTGTTAAGTTCTATTGGAAAATAATCTTATTAAATATATATATGTTTAATAAAATTAGTAAATTTATACCATTAGCTAATTTAATTATTGGCTCAGCTGCTTTAACATTTCAAATTACTGTTCTATATCCTTGGCATAATGATTTAGATAAAAAATTTAACAAACTTATTAAATCACAAGAAAAAAACTCTTAACAAAAATCTATTCTGATTCAGTAGCTGTTTCTTCACTTGCTGGAGTTTCTTCTGATACAACTTCTTCAGATGCAACTTCTTCAGATGCAACTTCTTCAGTTGCAGTTTCTTCAGTAGGTGTTTCAGTAACAGTTTCTTCAGTAACAGTTTCTTCAGTAGGTGTTTCAGTAACAGTTTCTTCAGTAGGTGTTTCAGTAACGGTTTCTTCAGTAACAGTTTCTTCAGTAACAGTTTCTTCGGTGACAACCTTGTCTTTTTTACCTTTTGCTAAAAGTGTTGCTGCACCTGCACCAGCAATTGCTCCAGCTCCAACACCTAAAGCAACTGTAGTAGCACTTACGCCAGTTGCAGCTACTACTGCAGGAGCTGCTTTCTTAGCTTTCTTACCCTTTCTACTACCCTTTTTGCCTCTTTTAGATTTTGCTTCTTCTTTCTTTTTTCCTGCTTCTGCTTTCTTTTTCTCTGCTGCTTCTTTCTTCTTTTTACTTGCTTTTGATTTCTTTGATTTTCTTTTACCAAAAAGTGGAGGTGCTTTTTTTGACTTGAAACCTTCAGATACAGAGCCTGAAGAAAAAAAGGAGCTAATAATAAGCAATACTAATACACCGAATACAATGTAAATTAAAGTATTTTTATCCATATAAATTAATATTATATATTTTTTTTTATTTTCTATTTTTTATTTGAATTTAAAAACCCGTCAATTGACTCATTTAACCTTGTTACCTTTCTCTTTAATCCTACTACTTGCTCTTTTAACTCTGTATTTTCTAATTTTAGCACAGAATTTGATGACTCTAAATTGCTTACTTTATCTCTATAGTCATCTACTGATTTCTGTAAATAACTCTTTGAATCTGTCTCTAACTTTAACTTCTTCCGAAGTTGTGTTGTCTCTTCTGATAATTCTGAAATTCTAGAGTTTTTTGTCTCAATAACATAATCAAATACATGTCTCTTATGATTGTCTAAAGACACTTGAAAAGCATCTTTTCCTGACAAATTCTTTGCATAAGGATCAGCACCTAGCTCTAGTAAATATCTTGCAATTGATCCATCTTGATGGATTAATGAATAATGAAGTGCATTAGATTTAGTGCTTTGTTCTACAATTGAATTAACATTCGTTCTAGTTACCAGACCTCCTCTCTTAATCTTCTCTAAATCATTTATTGCTATTAAATAGAGTAAATCCTTGGTTCTAGCAAGTTCAGTAGATTGAATAGTCTGGGTTCTTGAGTACATTTCTTTTAGTTATAAATACACTATACTATACAATCCAATTAAAAAAAATTGCAATTTTTTCTATTTGGCAATATAAGTTAAATATATCAATACACACAAATGTCTATACTCGGATTACTTGATTTTTCTGATGTTGAAAAGGAGGTTATGATGTACATTTCCAGAAATTCTGGAAAACTATGTACTATTCATTCTATTTATAATGATATTATTGAAGACAGAAATATTAATAACCCTGAAATTAAAAATGACCTTAAAGTTAAGTTACAAATTGTTATGTCACAACTTAATTCTAAACAATCTAATGTTACAGTTGTTAAAAGAAACGACTCTTATTTAGTTGGTTACAATATGGATTCAAATAAAGATGAACAAAATCCTCCTCCTATTGTTATGGGAGCTGTACAATTTGACACATCTGGACTTGCTAAAACAATGTTTGAATATATTGTTGATAATAATATTAACTACCCAATTGCTCCTGATTGTAATGGAGAAAATTTACTTTTTATTGGAATTATGTTAGGTGACTATGATCGTGTTAAAAAACTTAAATCAAAACTTAATATATCATTTTTTGATAGAAATTCTGATGGCAAAAATTTAATGGATTTACATCCTACTAATCTATTTATTCATCAACAATGTATCGAAGAACTTGCTGAAGAAAACAAGGCTTCCAAGAAAAGGGAAAATGAATATCTCACACAAATTGTAAGAGTTAATAATGAAATTCTCAATCTTGAACAATCTATTAAATCATTAAAATTAGAATCACAAAAAAGAAGCATTTTTGATATATATTTTATTGTTGCTATTTTCTTCATTCTTTTGTTTCTCAAATGGTAATTTACAACCAAATACTATTAAAAAATTGATTTTTCTTTTAATTTATTAATTTAATAAATATTATTAATTTAATCAATGAGCGAATTCTCTCAAATTTCACTCTATACAGATCCAAATGTTACTAAAGAGAAAAAACTTTCCCTTCTTATTTTGGTATTATTAGAAATTGTTTTTGGAAATAATAGTGTGTTATTTGATAAAACTGTTGAGTATTTAATTAAAACAAACTTACTTGATCCTGATACTCAGTCTTCTGATTTTTTAGGTGCGCGTACAAAACTTTTTAATATGATTATTAAGTTAAATACATCCAATTATAATCAAATTATCACAAATACAGATACAACTTCTAATCTATCTCTTATTAATACTTATAATAAAACATTTGCTGAAGTTAAAGAGTTAGGTTATGGATCATTTGCTTCTGTTTATAAGTCTCAACATAAAATTGACTCTAAATTCTATGCAATTAAGAAAATTATTATAACTGATGATTTGTTAGATTTGGGTTATGATGTTTTTGATGAAGTTAAAATGTTATCATCTTTAAATCATTCAAATGTAATTAGATACTATTCATCATGGGTTGATTTTGATATTAATTCTATGTTAATGTCTAATTTAATTAAAAATGATAATGAATCTGATTCTGATTTTAGTTCTGATTATTCAACTAATTCAACACAATCTAATAAATCAAAACAATTAAACTTACCAATTCTTTTTATTCAAACTGAGTTATGTGATTACACATTAAAAGATTATATTGACACGAAGCTGCAGTATGATTCTATTGAACAAAGAATTAAATACTGGAAACAAATGGTTCAAGGTATTGAATATATCCATTCACAAAATATTATTCATCGAGACATAAAACCGTCTAACATATTTTTCCTTGGATCATGTGTTAAAATTGGAGATTTTGGACTTTCTAAAAATATTAGTTCATTTGCTCTTCAAATTAATAAATCTATTGAAATTGGTACATCATATTATCGAGCCCCTGAAATTGATAGTGGGAACTATACTCAATCTATTGACTTGTATTCACTTGGTGTAATACTAATAGAAATGCTACTAGACTGTAAAACATATTTTGAACGTGTTATAACTATAAAAAATATTTTAGAAACAAAAAATTTAGATATAATAGATACAAAATATTCAAATTTAATCCTACAATTAATTAATTCAGATCCCGATTTAAGACCAAATGCAAGCCAAGTACTCTTATCTATAGACTTAGAATAGCTAAGTAGCCACATTAAAAAATTTGTAATTTTATTTATTTGAAATATTAACAATAAAAATTTATATAAATGTTAACACGAATTATTAGTGCACTTGGTACGAAACAAAATTCTGAAGAAAATGAACCAATAGAAACTATAGATTTAACAGAAGTTGAACAGATACAAACAAAAAAGAAATCATTTAATACTTTTAGAGGTAGAACAATACGTTCGACAGGAAATTCAAAATATAGTACCAAAGAAATATCATTTGAAAATTTAGTTGAATGCTTTAATAAAAATATTTTAATAATCCCAGAATTTCAAAGAGCTGTATCAAAAGAAAAAATTGCTAAAATGAAAAAATCTTATTTGGATGATTCAGAAATTTTCAATTATTTAACAAACCCTCTACAGGTTGCTTGTCTTAAAAATACTTCTGATCCTGCAATTACTTCTGAACTTTATTTTTTAATTGATGGACAACATAGATTTTTTGCTTACAAAGAGCTATATGAACAAAATAGTAATGATGGACATGTATATGTAAATTTTATTACATGCGAAACTCCTGAACAAATACATAAATTTTATATGAGTTTTAATGTTGATAATCCTGATGTTTATTTTGATATAAATGAAATTATTGGATATCAAAATTATATTAAATACCAAGAATTTAGTAAAGGATTAAATAAATTATACAAAAAATATTTTAAGACAGATGATGTTTCTATTTATAGTTTAGATGCATTTATTAAACAATGTGAAAAATATGAATACTTAGATTATTTTGAAAAAATAGATGAAGCTATTACCTATTTAAATTCAAAAAATAGATCATATTGGAATGAATATTATTTAAATGAACCAATTGAAAAATTTGTACAAAATAAGAAAGTACAAGAATTTATTAAAGATAAAAAAATATTTTCAATAAAAGCAAATAATTTTCTTGAATGGTTAATGTGTGAAGACTCAGATGTTCCACAATTTAAATTTAATCATGTTATAAAAAAATCTACTTCACCAAGTAAAAAAACATTTAAAATTGCTACAAATCATATTTAACACAAATTATATTTTATTACCATCTTAATGTGTAGTCTTTTTTTCCATAAAATTCGTATTTTTTAAAAAATAATTTATAATTATCAACTAAATAAGAAGGTAAATTTTTTAATTTAATAATTTCATCTAAATTAAACTTTGTTTTTCTTTTTATTATAAAATCAATAAATTGATCAATTGCATCAGTACTTTGTGCAGACCAAATTATAGCTTTTACATTTTTGTCTTCATTAGATTCTTTCCATTTTTGTATAATTTCTTTTAATTGAGCTTTTCGTGTTTTCATATTACTATTAGTTATTGTATGTTTATCATCATCATAAATTATAATTATTTGACCTTCTGCTAATTTTTGCCACCATTTATATAATTTTTTATGTAAAATTTTTTTATATGGACTTTCTTTTATCCATTTACCATTTATTTTTATCCACATATTACCATCTTTACCTTTCATTTCTTTTCCTTCTTTTTCTCCACTTGCACAATATCCCAAACCTTTTGGAGAAGGTTCTTCACCAGTATAAGTTTTATTTTTATTATTTTTACAAATTGGCATAATAAATATATCATTGAAAATTATTTAACACAAATTATATTTTTTTGTTTGAACATTTGAATATCCTATTTCTAATAATTCTTTTCCTTTATTAAAATTTAAAATTGAATACCCTGACAATGCAGAACTCGGAACCCAGTACATATTTATTTCACCACGTGGTTTATTTATTCCACAATTACTATTAATTTCAAAAATACTATTGTCAAATGTACTTGTTATAACTTGAATATTTCTTATTATAATATCTTCAAATGTTTCAATTGAATAGTTTGGTTCTAATCCAGAAGTTGTTGTTATATAAGTAACATTTATCCATTGAGCAGAAGTAATTGGTTCTAGCAGTTGATTTGATATTTCACCACCATCAACATATATTTGGTCTTTCCAACTTATTGGTGGAAATACAATTGGAATTGCTGAAGTTGAAAGTAGTAATTTTACTTGATCCTCAAATCCTAAAGTATTGTAATAATATGTATCTAAATAACCTGTATTTAAATTAGTTGTACCTATTAGTGTTTGAATTTTACTTGGATTTAACTTGCCTATTGTTTTTTTAATAGTAAGTTCTAAAGGTTTTGTATTAAGTAAAGATGTATTTGTTCTTGGATACAAACTATATATATCTGAATTTGTTAACTCAGTATATATATTTTTTATCACAGGTAATCCTACTTCTACAGAAACAAAATGTGAAAAAAATCCTGAATTTAATCCACCTGCAGAAATTCCAGTGTATAAATCAAATGATTTTGGTACTGATTTTGATGATACTAACTTATCTAATATACCAACTTCAACTGCTCCAAATGATCCTCCACCTGAAAAACTTAAAATATTATAATCTCCATTGCTTATTCCAAATAATCCAACTAATCCAAAAAATATCTGTTTAATTTTCATATATAAATTAAGAAGAAAATAAATTTCCAAAAAATTATCTAACACTAAATAAATGGATTTATTTAATGAACAAAAAGGATCTGCAATTGAATTTGAATATAGATATATCGATTATAGTAAAATAGATATTGTTGAAAAGCTTAAAGCTAATGGAGCAATTAAAAAAGGTACATACTTGTTCAAAGTAATAATTTTCTCACATCCAAATAAAAAATCAAATGCATATATTCGTATACGCGATGAAGGCTTTAGAACAACTATGACATATAAAATATATCGTGGTAAATTTCCTGAAGAACAAGAAATTCAAATAGATAATTTTGAAACTGGTGTTAAAATTTTTCAAAGCCTAGGTTGTAGAAAAAAATATTACTATGAAAAAATTAGAGAAATATGGGATTTAGAACAATTTTCTTCTGAAATTGTTTTTGACACAAACCCAGGAAGAATTGATATTATGGAAATTGAAAGTAAGGACTTAAATAGTCTGAATTTATGTGCTCAAATTCTTGGACTTGAAAATACACCACATAATAATTTTGTTGACAGTAAATTATATAAAAAACACTTTGGAATTAACTTTAAAAAAGGAAGAGAAGATTTAACATTTAAGTCAATGGTTAAAATTTTAGAACCTTTAGTAACAAAAAATAAAGAACAATTTGACTTATTAGTTAAAAAACAAATGGAAAAATACAACTCGATTATTTAAATATTATTAGTCTATCTAGTTTTTATTGTAGAAGACAAGAAAAATATTGTTAATCCTAAAGCTAATGCAATAAAACCGATTATTAAAAATAAAGTTATGAAACTTGTTGCTGAAGAAGATTTGTCTTGACTAAAATTTTCTACTAACCTTCCTATTTTATATCCTGATAAAATTGAATATGCATTATTTAGTTTTAAATGTTTTGAAAATCCTCCATCTGTCCATACTTTTTCTACATCTCTTCCCAAATAGTTATTTAAAATTGCACCTCCTGGATGTAAAGGAATGAATTTTGTTATATCATATACATTACCCTCAAATATAACCCATGCATCATTTGGAGTTGAATGACTTGCTACTTGTTCTGCTGTAAATAATTGATCCATATTTAATTTATATAATAATACTATAGATTAAATATTTATTTTTAATCTAAAAATATATAATTAGTATAGCTTTAAGTATTAATCAAATATTTTTACTTTAAAATTTATTTTCTAGTTTTATTATATATATCACAATGCTCGACTATTTAAAGAAAAACTATTTAGTTGTTCTCGCTGTTCTTCTCCTACTTATTGCTGTTATTACTTGGTACAAATACCCTAAAGCTAAAGCTCTTAAAAGAGCTAAAGGATCTAAAAGTTCATCATCTTCATCAGCAACATCATCTTCATCATCAAAATCCTCTTCTTCAACTAAGTAAATTTACTAATAATTTAAATACATATATTTAAATTATTTAAAGCTCTGGGGAATAAAATATATTATACAAAATGAGTATAACAAATCAACAAATTGTTCGTGTTCAAATTGAAATTGCCAGAGCTTCTAATGTTAAATATGAAATTGACCACGAAACGCATGAACTAATATGTGACAGATTTTTACACGGACCTTTTGCATATCCTTTTAATTATGGATTTATTTGTAATACATTAGGCGGTGATGGTGATCCTTTAGATGCTGTTGTTGTCTGTAATAGACCTCTTGTCCCATCTTGTTATATTAAATGTAAAATTATTGGTGCATTAATTACTGAGGATGAAAAAGGACGTGATGAAAAAATTATTTTAGTTCCTGATGAAAAAATAGACCCATATAATAAAACAATTAACTCATATGAAGATTTAGATTCTCATACCTTAGATGAGATTAAGTATTTTTTTACACATTACAAGGATTTGGAAACTGGCAAATTTATTAATGTGGGGGATTTTATTGGACCTGAACAAGCAACTAAAATCTATGAAAATGCTATTATTTAATTAAAACCTACTTAAATATTAATAATATAATTAAAATATATATGTCAACAGCAACTCCAAAAGATCCTAAAAATATGCCATGTGAATGTGGTAGTAAATTAAAAGCTAAAAAATGTTGTATGAAAAATCTTCCTCCAATTCCTTCAATTTATAGGTCTGGTCAAGAAGAGTCAAGTGAAAATGTAATGGACTGTATAGCTCTTTTGCAGGAGAAATATCCTTCACACAAAATAATTGATATAACTAATGGACTTAATAACTCAACCTACAAACCTTATCAACTTGCAAATTATACAGATCCTGTTATTATGGTCGCAGAAAAGACCTTACTTAATGCAGCTGTATTTGCCACAAGAGTAGATTCTGAAAAATCCGACATGATGGTTATGTACCATGGAGCATTTAGAACCTTTCCCCATGAATACTTAGAGCGTGTTATTGATAGTGTTTGTGTTATGATTAAATAAAGATTTAATTTTATTTTATATTTAAATATAATAAAATTGTAATCTTGTCAATAATTTTTTCAGATGAAAATCAATTTTTTAGTTTTATTTTTATCTTGGGGTGATCTGGGTCTTGGAAAATAATTTTTCCCTAGTCCGGAAAAAAATCTCTCTCTCTCTGAGGAAAATTCTCTTATTTTATGTACGCTATAAAGGAAAAAATCTAATCATATAAACAAAAAACCTTCTCAAAATAACATACGGGTGGTTTTATGTAAATAATTTAAAATAGATTTATTTTTTTAAAAATTTTACATTTTTAGATTTATTTTAGATATAAAATATTCTTTTATTTTTTATCATATTTTATGTACGGAATTAAAATAATATATAAATATTTCTCATATTTATATACGGGAGATTGATATGAGATATAAAAATAATAATTTTATAAATATAAAGATTAAAACAATTATTTTAATAATTAGAATATTTATTTATTCACTAAGTAAATGTACGGAAATTAAATTGTAAATTTTTAATAAAATGAAAGTAATAATAAACATAATGTAAATTAACAAATAAAATAATATTTTTTCCGTACATTATTATGATAAGAAATATACGGGAAAAATAATAAATAAAAATATTTAAAAATAATATATATATATTTAAATAATGACAAAATGTTTTATTTGTGGATCATCACATAATTCTGAGAATTATTTAAATTGTAATAATATCATTAATTTAATGATTGGAAATTGTTTAAAACTATATAATCAAGATTATGAAATTAAAACAATTATTAGCAATACTAATATTAATAGTAAAAATAAAAAATACTCATGTGAACTATGTGGAAAAATATTGTCATCTGGAAATAATTATAAAATACATATTGCTAAAAGAGTTTGTCAAAAAATTAAGTCAACAATTACTTGTTATAGTTGTAATAAAATATTTTCAGATAAAAGAAGTTTAGAATATCATTTGGAAAACAATGTGTGTGGAAAAGATGGAGTTCAAAATACAACAAATATAACGAATAATAATAACAATAATAACTCAACTAATACAACTAATAATATGACTAATTCACAAAATACAACAAATATTGGTACTTTAAATAACAATATACAAATTAATGTAAATGCAAACTCGACAGAAGATTTAAAAAAAGTAGCAAATTTATTACCTTTTAGAGAAATGGGTTATAAAGTATCAACAGAAAAATATTTAGAATATGCTAATAATCCTGATAATGCAATCAAACAGTTTATAAAAGAACATCATTTTAATCCAGATAAACCAGAACGTATGAATGTGTTAAATACTAATAGAAGGGATAATCGAGTTCAGCTTTTTGATTATGATGAGGATTCTATTTGTAGATGGCAAACTAAGGACAAAAGTAAAATAATAGAACTATTATATGAACGGGGAATGAATCATTTGTATTTTGCTAAAATGATGTTAGATGGTGCAGGTGTTAAATTAGATCCTAAAAAAGAGAAAAAACTTAAAGATAAAATAAAAGAATATGAAGATGATAAAGTAAAGAAACAGTGTATAGACATGATTTCAGATATGACATATGATTATAGAGAAATGGTTGAAACAAATAAAAAGAAAATAGAAAAACAGCAGAAACTACTTACCGAATAAAAATTGAATTTTGCTTTAATTGTCATTTATTGAATAGAAAACTGTTATATTCAATATGTCCACAATCCATTTACCTAACTTTTCTTCAATTACTGTTGAACTTCTAGAACAAATTGCTTCTAGAGTAAAATCTGATGCAGTCAAGTACAATGATATGATTGCCAGTTTAGATAAATCTAATTTATCTTTTGATCTTTGTTTTGAACAAGGATTTAAATTAGATTCTGAAACTATTTTAGAAGACACACTTTTAGATTTAGAAGAATTACATCCAGACAAGTCTATTAGAGACAAATCAAGAGAGTTAGGTGTTGATATTAGGGTATTTTTAGTTGAACAAAATATGAGAAGAGATGTGTTTGAAGTTATTGAACATTATTATTTAAATCAATTTGTTGAAGAACAAGCCCAATCTATTTTAACATATGAACAAATTGAGTTTGTTAAAAAAGCGTATATTAACTATTGTAACTTGGGTTTAAATTTACCAGATGATAATTATAATCGAGTAAAGGAAATTAACAAACAGATGGGCGTGTATGCATCAACTTATCATTCAAATATTTCTAATGTTAGCACAAAATTTACTTTTACTAAGGACGAACTCCAAGGTATGGATGAACAATGGTTAAATCAAAGATTTAATTCTGAAACTTTAACTTACACTGTATCACTTCAATATCCAGACTATATTCCAATTATGGAATATTGTGAGGTTTCTGAAACAAGAAAAAAAATGAGTTTAGCTTTTGGTTCAAGATGTATTGATTCAAATCTCCCAATAATGCTTGATACTATTAAGTTAAGAAAGGAGAGAGCTGGGCTGTTCGGTTTTGAATCAGCAACAGATTATAAACTTCAAGAAAATATGGCAAAGGACTCGTGCACAGTTAATGCGTTTTTAGCTAGTTTAATGGAAAAGATTAATCCATTAGTTGAGTCAGATTTGATCAAGTTATCAGAACTTGCTGGATCAAAACAATTAAATTCATGGGATTTAACCTATTATTCAAGAATTTATACTGAACAGTTTACTCAATTAGATCAAAGAGAGTTAGCAAAACTATTTTCAATGGAATCAGTTCAAAAAGGAATATTTTCTATTTATCAAGAACTCCTTGGACTTGTATTTACTGATGTAACTGAAGCAAATCCTAGTGCTTTATATTCTTCCGATATTAAGTTATTTCAAGTTTCTGATGAAAATAATCAAACTAATCCAATTGGATACTTTTATTTGGATATGTTTCCAAGAGATGGTAAATATTCTCATGCAGCAATGTTTACATTAATTCGTAAATCAAAATATAATTTACCAGTATCAGCAATAGTTTGTAATTTTGATCCTTTGGCAGATGTAGAATTTGATAATGTAGTAACATTTTTTCATGAATTTGGTCATTTGATGCATAATATGGTTTCAACTAATGAAATTTCAGGACTAGCAGGTACTGCTTGTCAAAGAGATTTTGTTGAAACACCTTCACAAATGTTTGAACAATGGTGTTATTGTAAAGAACCACTAATGCGTTTAGTAAAACCAGAAGCTCAAGTTAAAGTAACAGATGAACTTGTTAATAAAATTAATATTGCTGCTAAGACTATGCAAGGAATTCATAATGGAAGACAAGTTTTATATGGGTTATTAGATGCTGGAATTCATTCAGCAAACCCTCCTGAAGACACATGGGAATACTATAACTCAAACTATAAGAAATTATTTAAAATGGAAATTGATCCATCAGTAAATATGTTAGCAAATTGGGGACATATGTTTGGTTATGATTCACAATACTATGGATATCAATGGGCTTTAGTATATGCACATGATTTATTTTCATTTTTTAAAGTAGACTGCATGAATAAAGAACTTGGTCGTAAATTAAGAGATAAAGTTTTAGCTGTTGGTGGTGCAAAATCAGGTCTTGAAGTACTTCGAGACTTTATGGGTAGAGAACCAGATGCAAATGCTTTTGTTAACTGGTTAAATTGTTAAATTATTTTATAATTATATTTTAGTATATAATATATGTCTTTTGTAGTTATTTGTATCCATTGTAAATTATGTGTAGAAATTCAAGAAATTAACTGTGCGATTTTTAGACATGGAGTTTTGAAATCATCTAATGAACAAATTAATCCACATGCATCAAAAGCTGAATGTGATCAACTAGTTGAAAAAAATTTAATATATGGATGTGGAAAGCCGTTTAGGCTAGTTAAAGATATGTCGGATCAATGGATTACGATTGAATGTGATTATATTTAAATTTATATCTTAGTTTATTATATATGAATCAATTAATTGATTTTAGTAAATTAAATTTAAATCAAATGGAGTTAATGTTTGCAAATGTAAAAGAAGAAATAAAAAACACTATTAATCAAATAGCTCAAACAGAAGATTTAAATTTATCATATGAAATATGTTTTAATAAATTATTAGTAACTATGAATAAAGTAGAATTACAAATATATGTTTTTGAAATTGGAAAATATCATCCAAATCAAGAAATAAGAAAAAAATCAAATTATTTGAGAAAGGAGTTATCTTTATTTATAAATAATCAATTAAGAAGAGAAGATATCAATAGAAAAATTCAAAGTTATTTTTATAATAAATATTCATTTGAAAAACAAAATTTAACTGAAGAGCAAGTAGCACATGTAGAAAAAACAATTAAAGAAATAAGTTATATGGGTTTAACAAATCAATTAATTCAAGATATTGATCTTAAAATTACTAATTTAAAATATAAATATTATAATAATTTGGAATCAATTCCAATTACAATTGAATTAAATCCAGATGAACTTGAAGGTTGTGATCAAACATTTAAAAAAAAAAGATTAATTTTATCTATTTCAGTTTTTAATCATATAATGAAATATTGTGAAGTAAGGGAAACAAGAAAAAAAGTGTATTTAAAATATTTTGAAGACATAAATTTAAATAGTATTATTTTAGAAGAAATAATAAATTTAAGAACTCAAAAGGCGAATTTATTAGGATTTTATTCATATTCAGATTTAATACTAGATAAAACAATTGCTAAAAATAAATTTGAAGTAAAAAATTTTTTAGACAAAATTTTTAACAAATATAATCCTCAAGAAAGTATTAGAGAAATTAAGTCTTATCTACCAACTAATTTTAAACTTGAACTATGGGATTTAAGATTTTATGCTGAGAAAATAAAGTCTGAACAAACAAATTTTAAACTAAAAGAAATTGAGTCAATGCTAGATTTTGAATCTGTTATTAAAGGTATAATAAAAATATGTAAAGATTTGTATGGATACGAAATAAATGAAATAGTAAGTCCTAATTTAGTTTATAATTCAGATGTGAAACTATATTCAGTAATAAATCAAGGTAAAATTTTAGGATATTTTTATTTGGATATTAAGCTTAAAGAATATAAAATTCCAGGTGCACGAGTAGTATGTTTGACAAATAAGTCAGAATTAAATTTACCAATTGGCTTATTAGTATGTAATTTCACGTCAAAACTTTTATTTGATAATGTAATAACTTTATTTCATGAATTTGGACATATGATACATTTTCTTAGTGGTAAAAGATTAATACCTATGAATTCTATGTTAACAGTACCTAAAGATTTTGTAGAGACTCCATCAAAACTATTTGAAATGTGGGCATATAGTGAATATGGACTAAGACAAATTGTTAAATCAGAGTATATAACAAATACAGATTTTTCTAAACTTTCATTTAAACTATTATCCCATCATAAAATATTATTTCCAATAGAATACTCAATCTATTTAATGAAAGCGTTTATTGATTTAGATTTACATTCAAATAAACGTATAGTACATAAAGAAGCATTAAAACATTATAATAAAATATTTTATTTAATAGAATCAACACCAAAAGAAATAAATATTTTAGGAGCATGGCCACATATAGTAGGGGGGTATGGATCAGAATTTTATTCATATTTATGGTCAGAATTTAATGCAAAAAGAATATATGAAAAATTTAAATCAAGAGAAAATGATAAAAAAGTAGGACAAGCATATATTGATTTATTATTATCAAAAGGTTCATTAATGGATTTTAATGAACAAATAAATTTATTTTTGAATTTAAAAATTTGATTAATATAATAGATATTAATTAGCCTATGACAAAAAATGATACATTAGATCCTTTATCTGTAATTATAAAACTATTTATTTATGCTCATAAACCAGTTGGAACAAAAATTTCAATTGGTTCAAATCGTGTAACAATACAAGAGCCAGGAATATTTCAAGGTACAGTAAGAAAAGTATTTGGAGACCAAAAAAATGATGTTAATATTATATTTTTTCCAATAATTTGGGCATCAAAACATTATTTAGGTTCAAAAACTTATCGTGATAAATTTGTAAAATTATTTGAGACTGTTTTAGGATCATTTGATAAATTAAAAGAAACATACCAAGGTAATGAAATAGTATATAATATAGATCAACTAAAAAGTATAGTGCAAAATTTTATTTCAAGTGAAACATTTGACCCAAATACAATATTTACATCATATGATTCTGCTGGTGGAAAGATTAAACAGAGTATGTATTCACATTTAAATACTTTATGGACAGAATCAAGATTAAATGTTATTTTTGGTTTAATAAATGAAATAATGGAATCAGGAACAAATGAGATTTCAACTAATTTAGTAAATGCACTTTCAAGTTATATGAATTGTATAGATATGTTTGCTTATGCAGTAATAACAAATTTAAATTAAATATCTGTATATTCAGTTTCATCGTCATCATCACCATCATCACCATCATCATCAGAACAACTATCAGATTCATTAATAAAAATATTATTTTGTCTACACATAGGACATTGATTAGATCTAATTTGTGACCAGCATTCAACACATAAAAAATGTGAACAATTAGTTTTAGTAATAGTTGACTCATTACAAACACAACATTCATTAGATTCTATAAAATTTGGTCCAAATTCATTTAAACATATTTGTTCAAATGATTTTGCTTTATCAGAATCAATTTTTCCAAGTAATTTACTAAATTTTAAATTTGGAATTATTTTCTTCATTCTTTCTAATGAAACTTTAATATCCTTTCTAGTTACTTCACTTGAACATCTTCTTAAATCTTTTTTAAATAGTACAATTTTATAATCATCATCATTAGTAATATTAGAACTTTTAATTTCTAAATAAATGTTCCAATTAGGGCCTGTTTTTTCAAAACAAATTTCAGTTCTAACTCGGACATTTGAAATTTTTCTAATTGTTGGAATATTTTTAGAAAAATAAAATGACTGACTTGACTTGGTATATTCACTATGTACAATATCTACAAAATTCATTTTCAATGTCTTATTTTATATTTTAGATTTATTTAATTTAATAGACTTAGATATTAATAATTTCAATTTTTTAGAAAAGTATAAAAATATTGATAATTAATATTATTTGGTAGTTAAAAGTATGTTTTTAAGTATTAATGCTTAAAATAACAACATGGAATATATGTTTTAGTAGTAAATTACAAGAACCTCGATATTTAGAAATATTATCACAAACAAAGTCATTAAACTCGGATATTTGTTGTTTTCAAGAATGTATACCTGAATTTATTGGATTAATGTCAGCAGATAATTATTGGTTTGACAATTATGATTTTTCAGACATAGATTTTGTATCAAGTGGTTATGGTACAATGATGATAGCAAAAAAATATCTTGAATTTAAATTTAAATCATATGACCTAACATCTAAAATGAATCGCAAATTAGTTGTTGGTACAAATTTAGATTTAACAGTTGGATCAGTACATTTAGAATCACTTAATTCTAGAGAAGTAAGAGCAATTCAACTAGAAGAAATATCTGTACTTTTAAAATCATTTGGATCTCCAAATACAATTCTTTGTGGAGATTTTAATTTTTGTTCAAAATTAAATTATTCAAATAATGAAGATGTTTTAGAAAATTTAAATTTAACAAAATTTTTACCAGAGTATAAAGATTTAGAATCTAAACCAACATGGTCAAATGGGAAAAGATCATTTAGATTTGACAGAATTTTAATGAAGTCAGAGTACCTCAAGATGTGTACAAACAATTTATTAGGAACTAACCCGCTTCCAGGATATGCTCAAACATATCCTTCAGATCATAAAGGGATATTTGTTAGTTTAGAAATAATTTAAATATTGTGAATTATTAAATGATAGTAGCAGGTACAACAATACCTTTGAGTGAATTTATTTTATTTTACCGTGCACATAAATTTAGTTTAGTATTTAGAAATATTGGAATTAATGATCTAGATTGGATAGTAACACAAGACATGAGAACAAATAGATGTAATTATAGATATTTGTCAGAGAAATTTTCACAGTTTGTTGAAATTAAACATATTCGTGATATAAATGAAATATGTAAATTATTTGCTTCATCTTATTCTAATATTCCTGATATTTTTGTGAAAATAGAAGGATATTATTAATAAAATTTATACTAAGTATTTAATTAGTTCATTATAATCATTTTTTGATTTTGTTTTAATAAAATAATTAAATTTATCAATAAGATATTCTCTTTTTTTAGGACTAAATTTTTTAGAATAAAGTTTTGCAACAATATTTAATGGATCTAATGTTTCAACAATCATATTATTAACAATCATTTTTTCATGAGTATCAAGTAGCACATTATATAAAATTTCTCCAGAATATTTAATAGGATATATAAGTTGATTGTCAGATATATTAATAAGATCTTTAGAAGGGAGCATTAATTTTAGTTTAGGATAAAAAACTTTATGATTTGGGGAAATAACTGTTTTAATGGAAGGAATAGAATTTCCAAGTGCATTAGGTTCAATACAAACCATCCAGTTAATAGGAGAAATAGTTTGTGTTATAGCTTGTATTGTTAATTTTCTAATAGTATGGATTAATGGATTAATTTTTTCAATAGGAATTTTTCCTTGATCAGTATTTATTAGTGTACCAGCAACGAAACAAATTGGTGAACATATTGGTTTAATTGGTATTGGTGGATTTTTTTGACTTGGATAATATTGAATATTACATGAACCACTTGTATTTGAACTATAATCATAACAATTAGTATATGTTATACAATTTGGACATGATATCCCATAATAAACACCACAATTTGAACAATGTGAATAATGCAAATAATTATTAAAACAAAAATTTAAACTATTATCATATCTACATAAACTATTATCAAATTTATATAAACTATTATCAATTCTACATAAACTATTATCAAATCTATTTAAACTATTATCAATCCAGAACTGGGTTCCAACTTGTGTTGAAACGTTAGAAAAAATAATATTTAACTGGATATTCCCACTTTGATCTGATTGAACTGGAAATTCATTTGACTCGCTTAGACCTGTTCTATTAAATGATCTTAGACCAATATAATATGTTTTATTTTGAATAAGTGATGTTATTTTATAACTTGATAAGTCAAGTGGAGACCATTTATTAGTCCAATTAATTAGTTTATATTCAAAACCCAAAATATTATATGATAGATCATTTTGAAATATATTTGCTTGACCAGTAGATGTTGAAATTAGTGTAGAACGTAGAGGAATTTGTTGTTTAGTACTAATAAATAGAAAATTATTGCCTCCTATAATTGACGTAATTTTTTTTTCTGGACTAACAAGTAAATTACCCCCTAACCAAAAATCACCCCAAGTTATTACTGAATTATCTGATTTAAGAGCAGCAAATGATTTATTTGAGGAGTATATTCCAATAACACCACTTGATATTTGATTTTTTATATTTAATGAGTCACCCCCTTTTGTTGGATCACCCCATGTAACAACAGAACCATTTGATTTAAGTGCGGCAAATGCATAATAATTACTATGTAAACTTACAATATTTGAAATAAGTTGATTACTAACATCAGAAGAGTCACCACCATATGAAGGACTTCCCCATGTGACAACAGAACCATCTGATTTAAGAGCAGCAAATGCTTTCATAGTACTTGCAATAGATACAACTCCTGAAAGTAAATTTTGACTAACATCAAGTGAAACACCTCCAGAAGTTGTACTACCCCATGTAATTACAGAACCATTTGATTTAAGTGCAGCAAAAGCAGAACCTGTACTTGCAATATATATAATATCTGATTTAAGATCTAATTTGACGGCAGAAGAATTTCCTCCATGTTTATAACTACCCCAAGTTACAACACAGCCATTTGATTTAAGTGCAGCAAATGCATTTTTAGTTGAAAAAATATTAACTACTCCAGAAGTTAATTTACTTCTAACAGATATTTCATCTTTTATTACCTCTTTATAATTTAGACCAATTGAATAATAAATAACACTTGAATTTCCACCAGCTAAAGAGTAACCCCAAGTAATTACAGAACCATCTGACTTAAGTGCAGCAAAAGAATATAAATTTGAGAAAATACTAATAACACCTGAAGCTAATTGACTAGACACAGGTATATAATTTATAATTATTTTATTAACACATTCAATATAATTTGCAATTGAAGAATTCCCTCCAAACATATCTTCACCCCATGTAATAACTGAACCATTTGTTTTTAATGCAGCATAAGCATATACAGTTGAAGTAATATTTTTAATACCAACAAGTTGAGAAATTTTAGGTGTAGGTATAGAACCTCCTGATGTAGCAACACCCCAAACAGATACACATCCATCAGATTTTAATGCTACAAAAGAGTTATAATTAGTATAAATATCGGTAACTTTTGGAAATAAATTATAACAAGCAGTTTGAACAGAAAAAATATCATAAACAGAAATAGTATTATTCGCTTTTAATACAGACAACACATCACCAGCAATACTATTTATTGCAAAAGATACATTTGAAATATCAGAATTTGCACTATAAGAACTATTTGGTATAGAAACTAATGTACCTGGAACATATAGTTTACTTGGTTTAAAATTAAATGAAGACAAAAATGGATAATACCATAAAATATGTTCCCATGTATCAATTTTATCCGTAAAATAAATAGATTTAATATTTACATTTAAATTATGTAAGTACCATGTGCCTGGTTCAGAACCCATTTCATCAAGTGAATATCCAATTTTAACATTTGGGTATATTACATTTAATGAATTAACTTCATTAATGAATGTACTCGCAAATAAATTACATGTAATCAAATGAATAGTAATTCCAGGATTTGTACGAATAAATTCAACTAATTCATCTGAAAACCATTTGTATTGATTAAATGAAGTTCCCCAAGGTATATTTAAAAGTTCAGGTGAATTTTCCCAAACAAATCCAACACAAGTATATTTAGGTTGTGTCCCAACTCCTGGTAAATTAACTGGTGTAAAATTAATTAAATCAACCCCTGGCTTTAACCCATCTAAAAATATATTTTTATCACTAATATTGTCATTAATATATATTCCAACTCTTGACATTTATAATATATATAGATATTGAATTTTTTATAGATTGATTAAAATTTCTATATATGTGTTTTTAATTAACGTTTAACAATATGTAACCTCACTTAGTTTCATTTCAAAAACTCTAGATAAGGCACATTAAAAGTATAACAACAAATACTTGGTGTTATTACTCCATAAACAAATTTATATACCATTAAAGCTATTTAGTTATTTGTTGCTAAGTATTTTAAATGGATTTTTTTCTTAAACTTAAAAAATGGCTAGGAATAAAAGATTCAATATATATAATTGATAAACCAGAACGAGGTTGTTGTTCTACTAAAAAAATTAATTGTGGAGACAAAATTGTCAGTGTAAACTTGTCACACATTATTCAATACAATTTGATTGTTAGATTATACCCTGGGTTAGAAGATGAAATTGCGTATGCAAATTCATTGGTTGCATTGCACTTATTGATAGAATCAATGGATACGAGTAGTTTTTGGACACCGTACTTGGAATCACTACCAAAAAGTATAAATGAGTTTGTTGTACTTGATATAAATCTTGACATCCAAAAGTTAACAACAGGATTTTTATATAATCAATATATTGAGGAATTAGAACAAGATGCATCTGTAATATATGGATATTGTATTGAAAATAACCTTTTAACTCGAGTATTTAACACATATGAACAATTTTATTCTGAGTACATAAGATTTAGACTATTAGTTGGATCAAGAATTTTTGGTTTTAATAATACTTCTGGATTAGTGCCATATATAGATTTATTTAATCATTCATTTGAAAAGCCAAATTCAGCATGGACATATGAAGAAGCGTCTAATTCATTTGTTTTATATGCGATAGATACAATAGAACCAAATACAGAAATTTGTGATTTATATGGTCACCAAACAAATTTTGAGTTACTGTTGTATTATGGTTTTGTTTTACAATCAAATCCTTATTATAAAATATACATAGATGATGTGGAATTAACAGAGAAAACAGCACCAGAAGAAATAGATTTAGAAATACAAAAAAAAGCAAAAAAAATATATATTAACCATAATCAAAAAATAAAAGAAGTAAAAGATCAAAATATAATTCAACTATATTTGGATGAAATGCAGCTAATTAAAAATTTATTTGGTTATGATTTTAAAATTCAAAATCAACAATAACAGGATAGTGATCTGAATTATAAGTTCCACAAAACTCTTCATACCCATGGTAAACAAATGTCCCTTTTACTTTAGATGCTAACCCAGGAGTTACTAAAATATGGTCAATCATTGAAAATTCATTTGGTGTTGACACACATGAACCATCTTTATCCCACCAGTTAGTAAATCTAGTTTCTTGAGGAATCCAAGTAGTTGTTGTGACAAGTTGACCCCCACATTTTAAAATTTCTAAAACTTGAGATATTGGAACTGAGTTATTTGAATCTAAAACTTGACCATCAAAATCATTTAAATCACCTAATGCAATTACTTCATACCCTAAACCCAAATACTTATAAATGTTTTTCTGTGCAATCATTGCTTGGGCTTCTCTTTCTGCACATCTAGTTGGATCTGTTGGATAAGCCAATAAGTGTAATCCAATCACAGCAATATTAAATCCATTAATTTTTAGTTCAGTAATGTAGTGTTTAGATACTCCAGAAGTTTCTTCAGCCCCAGTATACCCACATTTAGAACCAGGAATAGGATAAGTATATCTTGATTCGTCTCTGTACAAGTTAACAACTGGATCAATACGAGTAATTAATCCAACATTTTGACCAGTAGATGAATCAGTCCCTTTAATTAAGTAAGGGTTGTAGCTATTTCCAGATCCTAAAGTTTGAACAAGTTCATTCAATTCATCACAACCTTCAACTTCACATAAATTTACATAATCTGGTTGGAGTTCATCAATTACTTTACTAACCCAATCCATATGAGTTGAAGCTTCAGAAGAGTTAGACCAAGGACATCCAGATCCAGGACATTTTGCATTTGAGTAATAGTCAGTAAATAACCATTCAACATTATATTGCATTAACCTAAAAGTAGATTTATCTAATCTTCTATCTGAAGGATTAGAAGGAATAATAGGACATTGAGTATCTCCATTTGTTAATTGAAAAGTTAAACCTAAAAAAACTAAACTAAAAGTTATCAAATTCATTTATATATGGAAAATAAAATTATTTGTATCTAAGGTGTAATTTTATCAATTTTAAATATTTTAATTTATATGATAAAATTATATAATGAATAAATATTTAAAATATAAATTTAAATATTTAGAAGAAAAAGTAAGAACAAGATGTGAGCTACCAAATAATATATTATGTCCTAGAAATTCAATAAACATAGGTTTATGTACAGATAGGCTAGAAAAATGTGAAATAATAGATATTAATGGTACATTACCTAAAATAGAAATTGTATCAATGGGAGAATTAGAAAGAAAAGAATATGAGGATTCTGTTGAAAAGGGTAAAAAAAGAGCATATGTTGATACTAATTTAAATAAAAATTGTTATGGTGAACAAAAAATAATAAAATATCCAGTTGATTATCCACATAATGAAATACCTGAAAATTTTAGTATTGTAACATTAAATATTATGGGATTAATTCGTGGAGATGTAGACAAGGCAAAATTATTAAAACAAAGAATTGAAATATTAGTTGGAGAAATATTAAATAAACAACCAGATATCATATGTTTTCAAGAAATGTCAAATGAAGTTTATGATGAATTATATAGTAAAATTAGTGTCCAATATAAATTTTCTAATCCACAAGTATTAAATGAAATACAACGTGATCAAGCAACTAATTTTATTATATCAAAGTATAAACCTGTTGCAACAACACATTTTAACTTAAAGGGTAATCTAAGTTATCCAAATTGTCTACAAATTTATGAATTTCCAAATTTAGTTGTATTTAATTTATATTTACAAGCTGGTTCTGCTAATTCAATTGGACAAAAATATAGATGGAAACATTATTCAAGATGTAGAATACATCAAATACATTATATAAATGAAAAAATTGCAGAATATACTGATCGTTATACAAAGCCATTTGTAGTATTAGGAGATTTTAATTTTGATTTAAATGATACTCAAGCTTTAATTTTTCCTGAAGTTAAGTTTTTTGAGAAATTAATGGAAGAAAGTAGAAGTGTAGATTCATTTAAACATTTATATCCAAATAAAGATGGTTATACTGAAGATACAGATGTAAATAGTTTAAGATGGAATGATAAATTTGAGACAAAAAAATATAGATATGATGCAATTTTATCAAGTACTCATATTAATCCTATTAAATCTGAATTATTTGCTAACAAACCAAAAGATTTATCTGATGAATATATTGCTTCATATGAAAATTTATTTGTTAAAGGTAAAAATCCTGAAAAATTAAGACTTTCTCAAAATGGAAAATATGAAGTATTTGTATCAGACCATTTTGGTGTTATTAGTACATTTCAATATGTAAATCTGTAAATTAAATCTACATGAACTCATCCATTTGTTCCAATGAAAAGGAAAACAAACACCAACAAATTTATACATTAGTTTTATACTTGGATTTAAAGACTATATTTAAACGCAATGTTTTCTTATTTCTCGAATTGTCAAAAAAATTACATTGTCAAGTTCATTTATGTCTTGTTGAACCCATTCATTTTTTTGATAACAGAGTTTATTGGCTAGTTCTTCTAATTTTTCACAATAAAAATATCCAGCAGTTCCTTTAATTTTATGAGCAATTGGTGGTAATAAATATAAATGTCCATTTGAAAAATTATTTTTAACTTGAGCTTCTAATTCTGCAATTTCATTTAAAAAATCATTAATTAATTCATTTGCATCTAAAAAATTTAATCCATAATTCTTGAATTAATTTATTATAATTAAAGTATTCCATTAATAAATATATAGACAAAAAATTGATTGATTAATTAATTAGTTGATCAATTAAATTAAATAATAAGTTAATTATATTTATCAATGGGTTTTTGGAAAAATTTATCATGGGGATCAGCATCAACTCAGTTTGATGAAATTGGAGAGCTAATAAATAAATAAAAATTGATTAATTGAATTATTTTATTTAAATATATATTAATTAAATTAATCAAATGGAACATTTAGTTTCAAGTATAATAGGATCAGGTTGTGCAGAAGTTCTTACTCTACCAATATGCACAGTTAAAACAATTTATCAGACTAATACGCTGCCTAATAAAACTATAAGCCAAATTATTTCTTATATTTATTTAACTAATGGATTTAAAGGATTTTTTCAAGCATCAGTCCCAGCAATTACATCACAGATTTTATCAACATCATCTAAATACTATTTATATCATCAAATTAAATCATACAGGCAGACAGATCCTAATGATTTGTTGTCAAATTCTTTCAATGGAGCATTAGGAGGAGTTGGTGGGTCTTTGTTGTCTCATCCATTTGATGTGTGGAAAAATTATATGCAAAGAGATCAAAGGCTCCAAAAATTAAATTTGAGTACTTTATATTCTGGATACTCAGGTTCATTTGTTAAAAATATTGTGTTATATTCAATACTCTTTCCAGTATATGATTTTTATAAATTGCATATTGGAAACACAGTTCTTGCAGCGATTGGAACAACTTTAACTTGTAGTATAGTAACACAACCTGTAGATTATTATAAAACAGTTCTAATGTCAGGGAGCAAGTTTACATCTTGGTCAAACCCATATAAAGGTTTTGGTTTAATGGTAAGTAGATCTATACCTCATTTTATTATTTCAATGGCTATAACAGATTATATAAAAAAATTGTTGTAATTAATCAATTGACAATGTACTTAATAAATTAGTTATATGGCAACTTTAATACCAAAATTTGAGACAAGTTTTTTTGATGACTTTGGTCTTGTAAATGTTTTATTTTTAGATAAAAGTATAAACCCAATTGAATTTAAATTAGAAACTTCAAGAGTTTCATTTGGTTTTGTTATTATTTCAAATAAATTTTGTCATGTTCATTATAAATATATTGACATTGATACAAACTCTGATCCTATCTCAAAACCACATTTAGTAGTTGATATTTATGGTTTAGATTTATTAAATGGTTTAATACACGAAACAAAACATAAAATAGAATGTGGTTATACATGTGGAAATGTTAATGGCAAAATAATGCAAATTGATAATACAAAATGTAGAATAATACTTGGTGATTTATGTAATTATAATGAAGTTAGAGTAATTGATTTTACATTAACTTCAATTCAAGAAATATTCACTTATGATTGGTCAGTTATAGATTATGATTTTGATGAAGTATATTTTTTAAATATAAATTTAATTTTAAGATCAGATGTTATTGGTTTTGATACAAATTGTATTGGTATTCGTATAATAAATTTGTCAAATCAAAACATTTTTGGTAAAGAGATTATTTTTAAATCTAATTGTAGTCATAAATATACAGATAAACCAAATGAACTTGAATCTAGTATAATTCAAGTTTTAAATGATAAATATATATTAATTAAAATAAAATTAATAAATTCGATCAATATTTTAAAAACAGTTGAAGAATATATACTTGTATTAGTTGATATAATTGAAGGTGAAATATGTTCACTTCAAAAGTTTAATTCAAAATTAGAATATGGATATACAATTGACTTAAATTCTACTCCACAAATTGATTTTCTAAAATTAACTAGTTGATTTTAAATTTAAACTATTTGGATTTGAAATAGTTGAATGATTATTTGGAGATTCTGGTTCATCAAATAAATCTGGTTTGCAACTTTCAATATTATTACAACAAATTTGAATTGGTAGATTAATTTCAATACCAAAAACAGTCGGTATTATTATTTTTTTATCTGGATCAACATCATTATATTGTATTTTTGATTTTAAATAAGATGAATAAAAAATATTTTTGTCAGTATTAACAATAAAATAAATATCATTTAATTTTCCAAACATAAAAAGAACAGATGTAACAAATGTTGAAATAGTTTGATTATCAGAATAGTAACCTTGAACAATATATGCGCTAAGTCCAGTATTTAAAATAAATATAAACAGAACAAACCATCCGGCAAGTTGATACCATTTGTCAAGTAAATAGATTGATTCTCTTTTTTCTTTAGATATTTTTTCTAAAGCTTGACCAACTGATTCATTGTCTGTTGGTAAAGTTTGATTAACTTCTAAATATGTAATTAGTCTATTTTCTCTTTTAATTTCAATTGTGTAAAAAATAATAAAAGAACCCATTGTTATAAAATTTATAATAAGACCTACAAAATATATTGTGTTTGGTGGTTCAAGATTTTCACTAAGTGAACAAATATGGTCACCACATTTTTGTGGAGAAAATAATATAAGAAAAGATGATATCATGACTTTATAAAGTTCAAATAAAATAATAGGTATAATTCCAATTTTTTGTCTCAAATTTTGTTCTGAAACATTTGACATATAATATATTTAAAGAAAGTTTTTATTCGTAATTATGTCCAAAACCAAATTTTTGATCTTTTAAATTGTTTTATTAATGGGTTCGCTAACAACTTATTTATTGATGAATAATTGTATTTTGTTGTATTATAATATTGAAAAAAAATAATACCATTTTTTATCTCAATAGTTCCTGTATTTTCTGTTGATCCATTAAATAGATGGTATGATGTGATTGAATTATATGATGGACTAGCTGTAAGTTTTTTTGTAATATTTGTATACATTTGCATAAGTTCAGATTCAAGTATTAATAAATGAGAAATAAAATCAGATATTTTCCTTGTATCACTTAAACTTGTTGCAATATATTTTTGTTTAGTTGAATCTATTATAAATTCAATTGAAGAAGTTAATATATTAAGTCTAACTGTAAAAGTTAAAATATTTATATCTTTAGATGAAAATATACAGCGAGTAATTTGTATATTTGGATCAGTAGATTTAGAATTTTCACCACAAAAAAGATAATTAGGTGCAAAAGATTGTAAAATGTCACAAACTATCATTACATTTTATATACAAAATTTATTATTTAATATACTAGAAAATTTAATATCAATTTTTTCCTGCTAAGATTAATAGTCATTGAATTATACATATTTGAATTTATTGGAATAATGAAGCATTTAATAGCATTTTAATGATTTTTATTGTTAAAAGTTTTACAATAAATTATTTTATACACTGTATATTATATAATATGAATACATTTGATATTAATTATAAAAAAAAATATTTAAAATATAAAGCAAAATATTTAAAATTACTTGGTGGTTCTGGAAAAGCAGCAACAACAATGGCAATAGAAACAGCAGCAACAACAATGGCAACAGAAGCAGCAACAACAACAGGAACAGCAGCAACAACAGGAACAGCAACAACAGGAACAGCAACAACAGGAACAGCAGCAGCAACAACAGGAACAGCAGCAGCAACAACTGCAACAACAACAGCAGCAGCAACAACAGGAACAGCAGCAGCAACAACTGCAACAACAACAGCAGCAGCAAAAACAACGGGAACAACAGCAGCAACAGATAACTCTATAGATTTAAAAACTAGTAGTGTTAATTTATTTAGTCCAAATGAAAACATAGATTATAATAATTTAGATAGTGTTAGAAGATTTTGTATTAGTGCATTAAATGAAAAATATGATAGTACAGAAGAAAAAGAAGATATTGAGGACATTAAAAGTTACGGTGAATATTATGTTCAAGCCTATCCAAATACAGATGTAAAGCTATTTGTAGAAAATTATAGAATATTGACTAGTAAATATATAGAAAAAAAAAAAAAACATCCTACTTTAGAATGTAGAATGACAAAAAGTAATATACCAAGTTTTTTTTATGATATATTATCAGTGTTAGAATCAATATTTAGAGATTTAGCTAATTTCAGTATTATATTATTTAATTCAGATGGATATATAAGTATAATAAATACAGCACTAAAGGGGGGTTATGATATTCGGCAAGTAGAAATCACAATAAAAAAATTAAACGGAATTTATTTAGATAATAATTTATTACATAATTGTTTAGAAGTATTAAATGAAAATACAGAAACAGTAAGTGGAAAAGAAGCTCAAGATATAAAAAATTTTTATAACGAACTACGTGATCTTCCTGATACTTATACTGATATAGAAAAAAGTAAAATGGATTGTATAAAAATGTATTTACATTTTATTTTATGTTTGAAAAATATACATTTCTTACTTATCATTATTAAAAAACTTAAATTGATTAATGTTAAATATTTATTTAATCTTACAAATTTATTTAGTAATTTATATGAACATACAAAACACAGATTAGCTAATCACGAAATTATAAGACCTGAAGAAACTACAGGAATATGTATAGATATGTTAATGGTTGATAATATTATTATTGAAAATAATGAATTTATTGAAATGTTAGAAGAAAAAAAATTAAGATTTTTAAGTTTTGGAAATAGATTAAAAGTTTATTATAGTCAACTTAAATATTTTATTGATGAATTTGCATTAAAATACGGTTTTATTAGAAATAAAATACTTGTGAAACCTATTTCAAGCCAAATAATGTCATTACTAACAATTTCTCCAGAAGATTCTGAAAAAGCATTTTTAGAATTAATGGGATCTAAAAGTTATAAAACTAGATTTAGACCTAAATCTAAAAAATCCAAAACTGATTCTTCTGCTGCAGAAGAAGAAATAGCAGCAACTACTGAAGAAGAAATAGCAGCAACTGCAGAAGAAGAAATAGCAGCAACTACTGAAGAAGAAATAGCAGCAACTGCAGAAGATGAAGAAGAAGAAGATGTACCAACAGCAGCGGCAGCGCCAGTTATACAACAACATATTTATAAAAAAATTCTTAGTGTAAATTCAGTTCGTTTAAATATGAAAGAATTAAAGGATAGCTTAAAAAATACTATTGAAAATTATGAACTAACACAAAATGAATGTACTAACTTGCGAAAAGATATAGATGGTAACCCTATGCTAATAACTTTTAGAATAAATACAAAAGATTCGGGTATTTATATTGGATTTTATCGTAATGATCAAGAATTAGGACATTTAAGTTTACATTTGAGAAAAGAAGTTAATGAGAGAGTTACTCGTTATCATTATAAAGATATGATTTCCGAACCCCCAAAAATATATAATTTGTATAAATATTATGGAAAATATGAATTAACATCTGATCCAGTTAATCCTGTTGTTCCTATTAATCCTAATATTTCTGTTAAAGCAAGAAAAGAACTAATAAAAAATAGACTAGATCAATTATGTATTAGAAATATTATAACAAAATGGATGAATTCTAAATTGTATTTATTTTTTCCTCCTATTGAAATTTAAGAAAAATTCATGTTCGTGACACATTAAAAGTATAACAGAATGTTATACTTTTAACAAAAACATCAATTATAAATCATCTTGTCCATTTAAAAAATAAAATAACATTTTTTTAACTAAGATTAATAGCTTATTTATTCACTATCATAAAGTTGTTCTTTAATTTGTTCAAGTAACTTTCTTCTTTTTTCAAATTTAGTATCTTGACCAAACATCCAATAGTCTCGATTCCAATATCCACCATGTTTTAATGTTTTTGTTGAATTAGTAAAAGGACTAGATATAGTATAATTAACTATATCACAATTATCACCAGTTTTAGTTTTATTTTTATATTCTCTCTTAACAATACCATATACTCCGATTCTAATAGAAGGGCTTTCAACATATTCAGTTGGAATAATTTTAAATTCAGTAGTTTCAATTCCATCAATATCATACATATTTGAATTTATTGGAATAATTTCTTCATGGAAACATGAAGCTAAACCAGACTGACCAAATGAAACATTTTTAAGAAATATCCATTTTTTTGTTATTTTAGATCTAAAATAAATTTCTACTTTTTTAACATAAGGGATTGGATCTTTTGTATCTAAAATATGACATGGTTTTCTTGCAATTCTTGAGAACTTTTTTTTCGCAAATTCATTTCTTTTTTTATACCATGAAACAACTGGAATTCTTCCACTAAGAAAACCCAAATGAGTTACTTTAACACTCCCTTTTGTATTAATTTTCACATAAATTGGATCAGATTTTTTCTTGTAAACTTGTCCACCAATATTACTTCCATTTGCACTTGATCCAATAATATTATCTGATTTTCCATATTCACAATCATATCTTGAATTTGATTTAATATTAAGTCCAGGGAAAATATTATAATAGTATTTACCATCTGAAGCACTTGAATTAAGTGTTTGTATATCAGGAGATATTTCTGAAAAATCAGGTTCTTCAATTTCAGCAGGACAAACAAGATCTAATTTACATGTTGTGTTTGGATTTACTCGATATACCATATTTGAGTCATAATATTTAGATTTATATAGAAAATAATTTTCTCTTGTATTTAAAATTTTTTCTGGTTCATCTAAATAATCTGTTACTGGTAGACTATATGATGTATTTTTAATCCCATATCCATCAGAAACTTTATTAACATCTACAGCTAATTCTTTGAGAAGTTCTTCAGCTTCATTAAATAAAAATTCACTATTCATCGTTACACTTTTAGTAAGATTCAAGTCTGAAATTTTGTCAAAATCTGTTAAATAACCTGGTATATCTTTACTAAGCTCTTGATTAATTGAATCACAATAATAACGATAGTAAGTTGGTTCTTTTGACATGAGAGATTTGCCAGATGCTTTAGTTTTTGATCCTTTGTCACGATAAAATTCTTTAAGTTCTAAATCGTCCATTTGGTAATAATATAGTGTATATAGTCCAATTTCTTTAAATATAAAAATTGAATTATTTACTTAATGGGAAAATAACTAATTAATATAATAAACAAATGTCAAAATCATTTTATGCAGTAGCAAATGGCAGAACTCCAGGTGTTTTTTTAACATGGACTGAATGTGAAAAATCAGTTAAGGACTTTCCAGGTGCTAAATTCAAAAAATTTACATCTGAACAAGAGGCTAAAGATTTTTGTAAAGCACCAGTAGCCAAGACTTTTTCTAAGTCAACCATTAAACAATCAACTCCATCAACCAAGTCCAAATACTCGGATATATCATTTGATTCGGATTCTGGATCAGATTCAGAACAAGAACATAAAGTTAAACCCAAACCAAAAACTAGTTTATCTTTCTCATCAAATAAAAAACCGCCTACTGGAAGTGCGCTGAGTTGCTATTCCAAAGGGACAGGCCTACCAATTCCTCAAATTAATAATTTTATTAGTACAAGAGCAGAAGAAGAAGCAATTAAGGCAAATATTAATTTTGATACATCTGATTCAGATGAATCAGATAATGAAGTTAAAACAAAACCATTAAATCAGCCTGTTCAGGAAGATTTAGACGGACCAACTGGTTCAGTAACAACCAGTTTGGGTGATTTTGTTCCAGACATTATAGTTTATACAGATGGTGCTTGTATAGATAATGGTAAAGCAGGGGCAAAAGCAGGTATTGGTGTTTATTTTGGTCCGGAAGATCCTCGCAATGTGTCAGAACCAGTTCAAGGCAAACAATCAAATAATACAGCAGAACTTGGAGCATTGGCACGAGCATATTCTATTTTAGCCCAAGAAATTACATCTAGTAAGAAAGTTGCATTTTTTACAGACTCAAAATATGGAATTTGGTGTTTGACAACTTATGGGGATAAACTAGCAGAGGGTGGGTGGAAAAAATCTATCCCAAACAAAGAGCTAGTAAAACAAATATATGAACAGTTTGGATGCAAGACAAAACATAATATTAAACTAATTCATATTAAAGCCCATACTGGTGCACAAGATGCCCATTCATTAGGTAATGAACAAGCAGACCTACTAGCAAATGCAGCAGTTGGAATAGAAAAGAAAGATTTAGGTAAAAAGATGTATTTGAAAGTGCCATTTGCTAAAAAAGAACAGGCTAAAAAATTAGGTTGTAGATGGGATTCAGATGCTAAATCATGGTATTGTTTTGAAACAAACACCAAAGCATTAGAACAACTAGGAGGTAAGATATAAAAAATTGAAAACAAATTATTTTGTATTAAGTCTATATTATTTTATTAATTATGTCAACGATGAATTTAGATGATCGCATGAAAATGTATGAGAATCAAATTTTACCTCAAAATGGTAAAATTTTACCTTCTCAATATTTTATTATTAGATTAGATGGAAATTCATTTAGTAATTTTACTTTTGGATTTGTTAAGCCTTTTGATCCCCTTTTTATAAAAGCAATGTGTAAGACTACATGTGATCTGCTAGTTAAATTTGGTTGTAAAACAGCATACACACATTCAGATGAAATTAGTTTGATTTTTTCAAGACAAAATGCATTTGATCCAAATCAGCAAACTCATTTATTTGATGGAAGAATTCAAAAATTGGTGTCATTAACCGCTAGTTATTGTAGCACAAGGTTTAATTATCATTTGGTTAGCGAACTTGCTAAGCTTTCAACCCATAACTATAAAGAAACATTTATTAATAAAATTAACAGATGTGAACAAATGTTTGATGCAAGGGTTATTATTTTTAATGAATTAGGCAAGCATGAAATAGTTAATTATCAAATTTGGAGATCAGTACATGATTGTGAAAGAAATGCAATTCAGAGCTTTGCACATCATCATTTTGGGCATAAAAAAATCCATGGAGTTCCATGTGAAGATATGAAGTTGATGTTAGAATCTGTTGGTATTAATTGGTCTGATGTTCCAACTTATTTGAAACATGGATTTTATTGTAAGAAAAAACTTGTCCATAAAGAAACACCGGAAGGAAAAATATTTACTAGAGGAGAAGTTGAATTCAAAACATTAAAAATTGAATTTTCTCAAGAAATCCTAGATGTGTTATTGGACAAATATTGGCCAGATGATTTTGCATTTGGATCTCAAACTATTTGCATTGATTCAATTTAATTCTATCAATTGATTGGTTTAAAATATTTAAGTAAAAAAATTGATATATTAATTTATTAAATTATTAAATTAATATATATTATATTATATTAATTCAATGCCTAGATCTACATCATCATCAAAAACATATGGGTCTAATCAAGTTAAACCGCTTGCTAAAGGTACGCTAGATCGCAATTCCAAAGGGATAGACTTACCTAAATCATTTCCATCAACTCCTGCTCCACCTAAACCTCCTATACCACCTAAATCTTTAGAGTCAACCCCAGTTCAACATCAACATCAACATCAAGTTCAGGTTGAAACACAAAAACCAACTTTTATGAGTACAGTGTTTCAAGGTGTAGCATGGGGAATGGGAACAACTATGGGTAGAAGATTGTTTGAACCTAGAATTGATCCTGAACCTCATTCTAATCCAACTCATTATAATCATTCAATCCAATCTAATCAAGTTTCACCAAGCCCAACAATTGAGACACCAAACAATTCTGTTTTAGATTCTAATGAGATATTTAAAAAGTATCAAGAATGTATAGAAAGAAAGGATGCAGATGTTTCATGTGAGATGTTATTAACTATGAGTTCAAAGTAATTTATTTTTTTCTTCAAGATATTTTTGTTTATACTTTAAGAATTTGCTAAAAAATATTCTAGAGTCTGGAGTTGTAAAATATGTTGAATGTATAATTTGATGTTCTGAAGGATCATATGTTTCAGATGTTAAATTTCCTGAAATAACGCGCGAATAGTCTTGTGACTCAAATTTAATATCAGGATTTTCGCAACAATAATACATTAGAGGAATTTTACATTCTAAATTTTCCTCATCATTTATTTTTCCTATACCATCAAGTAAATAAATTGGTATGCATGTTGGCGCCCCAATTAATATACCATATATTTTACATAATATATCATCAGTTTGTAAATAAAAATATAACTCTTTTGACATTTGCATCTGTATCCAGTCACCAAAACGTTTTGAACCAAAAACAAGCACTATTATTATTTCTTTAAATTTATCTATATTTGTTTCAAGTAATTTAATAAATTGATCTTTATCATGAAAAGTTATAATTGGTGTGTCGTCAATAATAAACTTTCTTCTTGAAAATGTTATTATTTTTTTTTTATCTTCATTATCTTTATTTTTTAAATCTGTAAAAATATCATAAAGCAAACCATTTAAACCTATATACTCAGTTTTATTTCTGCCAACAGCATTATTTTTTATGGTAATTTTATATGTTAAACTTTCAGTTTCGATATATTCACAAATAATACCAGAGCTATTAAAACTAAATTTTGTGTTTAATAGCTCTAATGTTTTATCAAGTTTAAAAGATTTTAATATTTTTTGTTTATTTTTTTTTAATAAAAGAAAATTATTACTTTTTCCTTTTTTTGTAAATTCATTATTTGGTTTTGTTGCTGGTGCCTGATCAATTGTATCTTTATCAGAATTAAATATTCTAAAAACAAAACAATTATCAATTGTAATGTTATCTGATGATGTATCATCAAAATATGTAATTGGAAATAAATATTTAATTTGTTTATTTAATTTAGTGTTTATTTTAATTAATTTAATTAATTCCTTAATAACAGAAGATTTTGGATTAATTGTAAAATATTTTTTAACAAAATAAGTAAGAACAATTTCTAAATTTAAATTATCATCATCATTAATAAATTTACTTAAATAATATAAATATTGTCTTTCTAAAAAATATTCATAACTTAACGGATCAATATCTGTTATAAATGTTTTACCAGAAATATTTTCTTTAATAAAATTAAGTAAGTCAGTAAAATATTCTTTAATTATATTTTCATAGTTATCACTTGTAATTGAAGTCAAAGTTTTTTTGGGTTTGGTTAATTCCAATTCTTTAATTTTTTCACTAAAATATTTGAGTAGTTTTATTTTGTTTGGAGTTGTATCAAAATTATTTAAATGAAATTGTTTAGCAGTAGTCCTAAAAGTGAAAATATTTTCTGGTTCACTAATTAATTTAAAACTAGTTATTGGTAATTGTGATTTATAATATGTTTTAAATATTTCATAAACATCAACACCTGTATTAGTATTTAATCTTTCTAAATATTCACCAAAATCATGCATAGTATCATAGAAAGATAAAACTTGTATAAAAGTTTGTTTTAAATTTTCAACATCTTTTTCTTCAACCATCTATATATAATTTAAATAAAGAAAAAATTGATTTTCTATCAAATTATTTGTTTGTTTTAATTAATTAAATAAATGACATCTAAAAAGGAAAATTTACTTTTTTTAGCAAGTGGTGCGAAAACTCGCGAGGATTATGAGCTGTTTGTTTCTGAAAAATATGATAAAATAATTACAGAGCTAACTGATAAACTAGAATCTGATAATAACTTTTCTAAAGACAAATTAGCAACAGATGCAAGGCTATGGTTTATTAAAAAATTTTTTAGAAATTATTCTTCTTGCCTTGAAGAGTTAGATGAAATTTTAAATATAGAATTTAGGTGCACAAAATATACTTTGGATTATTTGGAGCTAATGGACAAAGACAAGATAATAGGATATTGTAAAATTAAATCATCAAAAAGATCATTTGAAATATTAGAATGTGAAATGATTAAATTACATAAACACGATACACATGAATTTTTTAATTATTTGATTAATGAATATGATCCAGAACCTGAAAAATAAAAAATTGTTTTATTAATATATTGAAACAAATCAATTAATTTTTATATATTTATTCAAATGACAACTCCACGATATAATCAAAATGATCTTTCAAGTAGACATGCTGTTGCATTTTCTAAACCTAATCAATCAAATAAATGGTTTTATGATTTTGAAACTTCTCAGTGGATTAGATGTGTTCCAGTTGAAAGACTTCCTTACAATTTATGTTCTTATAGATTAGATGGAGAGGATAAATGTATTGTTACTAGTGAGGACAGTTATAGGCTGATAGATGATTTGGCTAATGCTCCCGAAGTCCAATGGTTAGAAGAAGAACGAGCTTGGAGAGAAGAGCTTGTTTGCACAGAATTTGCAGAACTGGATTTTATAAAAACTTCAGTATGTCTATTTAAGCCAAGCTTAAATAGCGACCCAGCGCAAGCGGAAGCTATCAAAGCTCAAGTTTCAAGAAAAAAGTTAGACATTGTACCTAATGTACTAGTAATTAGTCCAAGAAAACAATTTCACCAATTATTTGGTTACTATTACTATGAAAGTACCCAGCTAGCAAAATCAAGTACTTTAACTCCAGTACTAACACAGGAAGATTTGGACAAGGAGAAAGATATAGAAGCCAAAGCTATTGAAATGCTACGTAAACATAAAGAGGAACTAGAAAATTTAAAAACCAAGTTAATAAACTCAAATAGCTATAAGTGTTATAAAAAATATCAAAAATTTGCAAATCAAGGAATTAGTTTTAGTGGAAAATGTGGATTTTTTGATATAACTGAGTACTATCAAAGTCTAAAATTTTACCCCCAGCCCATTACCCAAGAGTTAATTTTTGAGCACTGTGAAGCTAATGGCAGAGAAATAGAAGAACCTGAGAAAATTTATAAGGCAGATTGTTTGGCTTTATTTGGTTGTGTATTATTTAATTCTAAATATGAATATGATGTATTTTACGACAGTGAATCTAAACAAATTGAGAAAGATAGTTTTGTATTAGGATATGGAGATGCTTATGCAAATATAAAAGTTTTTGGAGGAACTTGGGGAAAAATTAAGATTTCTTTTGAAGGTGAACTGTTAGAAATACCAATGGATTTAGTAGACGATTATCTTACATTTTCTGATATAACCTTGCAAAATCCAATTTTTAAATCTGTATCTGGTGATGAAATTAAAATTTTTACAGATGGATGCATGTATATTGCTGATAGAATAATAATTGATAATCCTGCCCGAAGATTAATGAACTTACTTGGTAATACATTTGCAGTAACAAAATTTCCATCTAAAAATTTATGTTTATTTTTAGGTCATTTGTGGCAACCATCATTTATTTGTGAGTTAGATCAAGTTATACCTGTTGAGTATATTGAAGAAAAAAAAGAAATAAATAGTGGAAAATGACAGCAAATGTGTTAAATATAAATTTATACAAATAAAATCTATTTATTTAATAAATAATATTAATAATTAAAAATATGTAAACAAATGGATATGCGATAAATAGTATTACAGACACTTGTAATTTAACAGATTAAAATTTTAAATTAAATTTAGCAAATACATTAGTTAAAGAACTATATAATAAAAACTTATCATCTCCCATAAGTTTTTTAATGATTTAAAATATTCTTCATGCGAGTTATTTGCTTTTATTTATAAAGATTTTGCAGTAATGTTAAATCTTGGATTTTTTACAGCAAATAAATTAATGTATTTTAAATTGTAAATATTCATTTGATTCAATAAACTCTTTCCATTGGGTGTATTTTATTGGGTCTGACATTGATTTTAGTTTATTTTTATAATTTGCTTTCTGATGGTAAAACCAATTTGCAAGTTGTTTTTCATATTCATTAGATGATTTATCAAGTGGATTTGATTTTTTTATTTGAAACCAATTTTTTAATTGTTGAAATTTCATATCCCAAATTTCATCTTTTGTCATCAGGTACTGTGAATAATTATTATCATTTATAAAATCAATCCATTGGAGTTTTAGCAATTCGTTTTGTATAATTCCTGTACCATTTTTAAAATTTTTATTTTGTACATTTAACCAATTTTTTATTTCATCTTCATCTAAACTACAGGATGCTTGTGGTCTTTTTTTATTTTTGTCAATAAAATTTTTTAGTTTTATAAATTGTTTTTCCCATTGAGATTCTGGGGTTGCAAATAAGTCTACATACTTGTCATCATTAATAAAATTTGTCCAAATTTGATATAGTTCAGTCATTTCATCTTTCATTAAAAATTTTTTAGATCCATAATTAGAATTTTGATGAGATAACCATTTTCCAAGTTTTCTTTCATTTATATTTTGAGATTTCTCACTTGGTTTTTTATTATTTGTATCAATATATTCAATTAATAGATTAAAATTATCTTTCCATATATCTTCTGGTGACTTAAAATATTCAATATAATTTTCGTCTGAAATAAAATTTACCCACTGATTTTTAATGTCCTCAGATATAAATTTATTTGCCTTTAATTTTTTTTGTTGATCAGAATACCATTGGGCTAAAACTTTTTCACTTGGATCTTTTGATAATTGTGATGGTCTTGATTTATTTGTGTTAACAAAATCCTTAAATTTTTCAAAATTTACATTCCAATTATCACTATATGTTATGAAATATTTTGAATATTTTTCATCATTTATAAAATTAGTCCAAGATGTTAATATCTTTTTGTCTTTAATGGCTTTTTTATTATAGCTATCAATTTGATGTCCAATCCAATTACCAAATTGTTTTTCTTCCAAATTATTTGACAATTTATTTGGTCTTTTTTGATTTAAATCTATCCAGTTCTTAACCATTTGGAGTTTTTGATCCCATGTGTACATAACAAACTCTTTAATTCCTACCACATAATCTTCAACTAATTTAATATCTAATTCTATCTGATCTAATTCTGAATTATTACCAAACCAATTAGTTCCTAGAACAGATATTTTTGTATTAAAATTTTTATCATACTCTTTGATACTTGATAAAGTTGGAAGAATTTGGCTATATTGATCAGCCCATATAAACACTTTAGCTATTTTGAATGGATTAGTTTTATCAACTCTAACACATCTACATAGCCTTTGTATTGTTCTTATTTTTGATTCAGATGAATAAGTTATATAAATTGAATCGCAAGAAGGTATATCAACACATTCATCTAATATTCTAATTGAAAATAGTAATTCGAGTTTAGTTGAATTTTCAAATTGTGTTAAAATTTGATTTCTTAACCTATATGAAGTTTTAGCTGTTATTTGTTGAACATTTAAATCCATCAAGTAATACTGATTTAATAATTCAATTGCATCTGCCATTGCTTCTAACTCATCCATACCTTCAACATATACAATACATTTGCGTGCTCCTTGATCTAGCAATCCCTTAAATAAAAATGTTGTTTTTGCTAGTAACTGTGAACTTATTGAATCAATATCAACTTCTGAACTAATATCTACAATTAAATCTTCATTAGTTTCATGGATAGATGGAAGAAATATTTTATAGTCTGTAATATAACCATTTTCAATTGCTGTACTAAAACTCATTGAATAAATTGGATCAGCTAAATCAATATATTCATCAATATCTTCATCATTTTCCAACTCATAAATCCTTGGAGTAGCTGACATTAAAAGGAATTTATTGTCTAAACTATTTAATACTTGGAAAAATGGATTTGTTTGATCTGAAATATTTGCTTTTGTTAAATTATGAAACTCATCTATAATAACTAAACATCCAGTTAAACCAAGTTTTGCAATCAAATCAACTGATTTAAATGTAACTGATAATAAAAATTGTTTATTTGTACTAATAAATTCTGTAATTTCATCCAAATCTCTAGTTCCATCTGAATCAATTAATAAAGTAGGATTTAAATATCCATACTGCTTGAATTTTGATAAGTTTTGTTTTGCAAATTGTTTTAATGGACTTATAATTACAATTTTATTAAAATACTTGGATATCATATAAGAGGTATAAGTTTTACCACAACCACAAGGTAGAGATAAAATAGCTTTATTATTTATTTCCAAGTGTTCAATTATTTTATTACATGCATCTATTTGGTATCCAAATGGTTTGATTGGACTTGGTACAATAGTTTGGTCTAAAATTTGTTTGATATAATCTAAATGATCTTTTATTCTTTTCTTTTTTACTATCTGTTCTTGTATTTGAGCAGTAATAGTTGGGATAGAATTTTCTGGTGTGTAGCAAAATCTATTAAACTTAATTCTATTATTAGACATTTTAATTTGAGGAGAAAGTTTGGATGTGTAATATACAACAGGATTAAGTTCAATATTATTTGCAACCATCCAAGAAAATCCAGCTAGATCATTCAAAGTTAGCCCATTTGCATAACCATTTTTACATTGGATAGCAGCACATTGATTTGTCAAATTATCAATAGCAATCAAATCTATCCCAGTATCTTGGAAAGGATTTGCTTGATTAATCTTTCTTTTAACACGAGCCATTGAATTTGAACTAAAAATTCCATATTTAATTAGTAAACTTTCTGGAACATCTTTCCATAAATAAACTTGATTGTCTGGTAATGTTCTAACAATATGTTCTTTTACATAATTCTCATACAAATCTCCTTTTAACTTGTTCATTTATTTGATATTTGTGCTAATATAACTAGTTATGATAAAACTATTAATTTCAATTTTTTAATTAACTATTTAATTAAAAAATGTAAACTTTATTTTGATAAGATTGGGATGTTTATTTCTTGTTTAACATATCAAAAACGGTCTTGGCAGCGACCGCGGCAAGGAGCTGACTGGCAATATAGCCTAGGAGATCAGAAGTTGGGAGTGATTTGTTGAGTGCGAGCATTACAGAGACCGCAGGGTTAAGATTAGCTCCACTTAGTGGTCCGGCAATTACAATTGCGGCAAGAAGACCAACAACGATCATAACAGGGGTAAGGGCAGGAGCAAGAGCGTTTTTGGCAGTGGCAGCTAAGATAACAGAAAGGAAGAAGAAGGTTCCTAAGAATTCAGCGACATACTTCATCATTTTATATATATACCTAGATTAGATAATTTTTTTAAAGTTGAATTTTAACAAAACTATATATTTTTTCAAATAAAAAATTGATTTTTCTTTATTTAAAATATTACTAATAAATCTATTTAATAAAACAAGAAAATGGGTCTTTGTCAATCATATAATTCTAAACAACCCGACGAGTTTTTAGATGTTACATTAAGAAAACCAACTCAAAGCTCTAATGGATATCCAGCACTTGCAAGAGCAACACAAATTGAACAAGTAAAAAAATTAGATTCAGATTCAATTCAATATTTTTCTTGGAAAGGTAAAACATTTTATGCTAAACCATGTAATATTTATGATGGTGATACATTTAGTATTTGTTGGATTTGGAAAGATGAACCAATTAAATATAGATGTAGATGTTTAGGATATGACTCTCCTGAAATGAAGCCACTAAAATCAAATCCTAAAAGAGACAAAGAAAAAGAACTTGCTCAAGCATCCAAAGAAAGATTTACGAATTTATTAAATGCAAATCCTAATGGGTTAGTAAAAGTTGAATGTGGGGAATTTGATAAGTATGGGAGAATCCTGGTCACAGTATGGAATGATGTAGATACTAAATCAATTAATCAAATAATGTTAGATGAAGGTCATGGCAAAGAGTATTCAGGTGGAACTAAGGAATCTTGGTAAGATTGCAACCAGCCTTTGAGGCATTAAATTTGTTTATAACATTAAATAACATTTATAAGCCTCATCATCTAAACCAATTGACTCATAATATTCTGCTAAATCTGTTATTATTGTATGATTTGAGTATCCAGCATCTAGTGCAAGACTATAATTTTTAGCCATTAAATCAAATGAACCAATAGATTTATAGTATAAACCAAGTTGTTCCATTGATTTAACAGATGGTTTTAAAGATGTAATTGCTTTTACCCACCATTTAACAGCTCTTTCCATTTGTCCATTAGATGCATAATAATCAGCAAGTTCTTCCATAAGTTTAACAGAGCCGAGTTCAATACCCATTAATAAATATTTTTTCATTAAACTAATATTACCAACTTGACGATAATGTTGTGCAACTTTTTCAATTGATTCTAAATCATTTTTTGTTGATTTTAAATCCCAATATTTAGTATATATATTTTTTATTTGACTATATTCTGGTTTATGTGTTAAAATAAGTTTACACATTAAATCCATATTATCATAATCATCAATTGAATTATAGTACTCACCTAATTTTAATGCCGAACTAACTAAAATATCCTCATAATCATTTGTACTAACCATACATCCATCATATTTAATAACTTTTTTTAAATATTTAATCATTTGTTCTTGGTCACCATTAAGTTCATATATAGATGCAATTGAATAGGCAATTTTTGGATATTTTGGATAATGAGATTTAATTTCAAGCAAATATTTTAATGCTTGAGTTTGTTCATTACAACTTAACCAATATTCTCCTAGTCTTGCTAAAATTTGAGATTTAGTTAAACTACCATCTATATTCCATATTATTAAATAATGTTGAATTGCTTTATCTCTAGAATTTATGTCCCATAAATAATTGCCAAGTTCTTCATTAACAAAATCTAAACCTAATTTAATAGCTTGTTCATAATATTTAATGATAATATCATTATTATTAGAAACTTTTTTATAATACCTTGCTAAATTTAATGCACCATTTGGATTTGATTTAGCTAAAGATTTAGCAAACCATTCTTCTGCTTTTGTGTAATCTTGATTATTTAAACAATATTTACCAAGTGAAACCATTGAATCGGAACATCCTGCTAATGCAGCTTTAGTATAATATTTTATAGCACTATGAGAATCAGATGATTCAGATAAAAAATCAGCATATTTTTTCATACATTCAACAGATCCATTTGAACTTCCTAATAATAAAAATTTTTCCATTGCTTCTTTATTATTAATATTAGTATAATGTAAAACTAATTGTTCAATACATTCAATTGATTTACAATTACTACCAGTATGTAGGTACTCAAGTGCAAGATTTAAATTATCAGAGTCCATATAGTACTTTGCTAGTTTTTCAATTGATTTAACACATTTTTTGGCAGCGGCCATCTTAAAAAATTCAAGTGATTTGTTTGAATCAGAATTTTTCTCACAAATTTCACCAAGAACATATAATTTTGATTCTCCAAAATTTTTATAATTTTCACATGGTAAAATATCTTGATATTCTGGAATAAAATCATAACATATGAATTGATTAGATTGGCTTAAGCCCATTTTATATAAAATATAGTTTTATTTTTTTTTAACAGAAATTCGTTTCTATATATAAACAAATATATATACATTATTTATATATGAATCATCCAGTTGGAACACATATCATTGCTGATTTAAATCAGATTGACAAGAAAGTTTTTGAATCATTTAGTTTAGATAAATTTAATCAATATGTTAAAGAAGTTTTAGAATTAAATTCAATTACTTTAATAAATTCATTAACAAATGATTTTGGTTCCCCTGGAGCTTTCACAATGCTTTATTTATTAGCTGAATCACATTTAAGTATTCATACATGGCCAGAACATGGGTATGTGGCTTTAGATTTATTTACTTGTGGACAAGCTAATACAGAAAGAGCAGTTGAACAAATAATTGAGTATTTTAGTCCATTAAATATTCAAATTAAAACTTTAATTAGAGGTTAAATTTTAACTTAAAGATAAATTACTATTATATTTAAGTTATAAATACTTTTAGACTAAATTGGGGTTGCAAATGCACCAGATGAAATTTAATTTTTTATTTAATATATATATAAACATTAAAAAATCTCGTTCCACTGTAAGATATGCTGTTATAAATATTTAGATCTGAGATTAGTATTATATTACTATTTGTAGCTAATTCTCTATTTATTCTTTCTTGATCATTTCCATCAATAATTTGTATTATTTTTGAAGGATAATGTGTTTTAAACCAATTATAAAATATTTGAAATGATAGTTTTGTAGATTCTTCAATATGATAATTAAATTTACTGTCAAAAACTGTTTGAATCATTGGTAACTTTTCAGATTGATAAACATCAAGAATATTTCTTTGATTTGTATTAATTAATGAAAGAATTTTTTGTTCATCATCTATATGCATCATTTCTAGAAAATCTGTAATTGTATATTTTGTATCCCAGTTTTGCTGTTTTATTGTTTTTATTATACTTTCAACTTTCCTTGGAAGGCTTGTTTCCTCTGGTAGGTTTTCTTTGTCTGGCAAGTAAACTTCTAAAGATGGAGGTTTAAATGGATAATCATTTGGTATTATAATAATTTTACGTTTACTACTATCCTTATCCTCAAATTCTAATTTTATTAGTTCTCCTTCTAATCTTTTTTCTTTTATAAATCTAATAAAATTATATTTATCAACAAAATTATTTTTTTCAGAAATTCTTCTTGTAATTTCTGCTTCTATTCTTTTTGAGAATGGTTTTGGAAAAATATTTATATCTGTTGTGTATTCAATGCTTTCAGGTGGAGCAAGTTGTGGAGAAGTAACAATCTTAGTTTCTTTAAAATATCTACTCTCTCCAACACTACTAGATTTATTGTCAAAAACAATAACGCCGTCATCTTTTTTTAAGCTAATTAAATAGTTAATAAATGGCTTGTGAATATCCAACCAATAACAAACACCTCCGTCAAATATTATTAAATCAAATTTAAGTCCCGGCATTTTCTCTGAAACAATTTCAATTGGTAGAAGTAAGAACGGAAAATCTTTCAATAATTCTGTTTGATATCTTTCTATTATTTTAATAGAATTAGATACAGAACTATTAAAGTCTTTTTCTATAAAAATAGGTTTAAAACCCTCTGGTATTATAAATTTTTTATATTGGGTTGGTTCAGCTCCAACTATTAACATTTTTTTTTCTGGAGAAGAAATATATTCATTTATTTGTGATTTTTTATTTTCAAGCATTATTTCCATATATTCATCTCTATTATGTCGATATAGTTTTTTTAATTCTTCTGGATTTGATCCACCAACTTTATTTGCTAAGTCAATATATTTTTTTTTATATTTTATATATTTGTTGTAATACATTATATAAATATAATAGATTATTATATTTATTATATTTATTATATTTATTATATTTATGATATTTAAATATTTTTATAAGTATCTAATCTTGTTTTAAGACGTAAAGTTAAATTTTTAAGATTAGCAGTTTTTTCAATAAATCTTTGGTTAGATTCACTAATACCAAGAATTTGAGGATTAGTATTTAAACTAATAGTAAGACCATGTTCAGAAAGTTGAGACCAATTATCAATAGCTGCAACAGCTTTAGAAATGACTTGTTTTTCGTCGTTACTTAGTTGTGCATTTGTTTGAACAGTTTCAGACGCACCAGTAGGATCAACAAAATATGAAATATAATTCATAGCACAAGAAAGTTGTGAGTTGACAGAATTTAATAAAGCATTGGTTTCAAGAGCAGATTTAGGTATTTGAATTTGAGATGTTGCAATAATTGTTTGTTTAAATCTACCAAAAGTATTTGATAGATTTACTATTCGAGCTAAAGCATTTGAAATGGTTGTTAAAAAATCAATATCATTAATTATATTAATATTAGTTAGTTTGGTAATAAAACTTTCAAAAAGAGCAGAAAGTTCATCTGCAGCACTAGCAAACTCTTCAAAACCTTGTGTATCAACATCTAAAGTAATTTGTTTAGAATCATTAGCAATTTTAGAAGCTGCTAGAAAAAGTTGATTATAATCATCTAAAGTTCCTTTACCTTGAAAATCAGAACATTGAATTTCTTGTGCATATCCTTTAATTTGTTCGAGTAAAATATTAGATGATGTGTCATTAAGAATAACAACTTGTGAGTCAAGGGATTCATCAATTTGTACATCAATTAAATTATTAACAATAGTTGAAAAAGATGTGTCTGTAATCATATTTGATGATATATCAAATCCTTGAATATTTGTAGTTATAGTTAGACCATCATTTAGAGTTTCATTTAAAATAATATTTGTTATTTGACTTGTTGTGTTAGAATTGCTTGAAGAACTAGTAGGACTTGGTGGACGGGAAGACATTTTATATATATATAATAACTATAGATAAAATATTTTAAAAATAATGGGTTAAAAATTTTAAAATTATATTATTTATTTTTTAGAATGTTTTTTGTGTGATTTTTTGGGTTTTTCAGATTCAGAAGAAGAATCGGAGTGTTTAGAAGATTTATGGTGATGAGATTTGTGATGATGAGATTTATGGTGATGAGATTTGTGATGACGTGATTTGTGTGATGATTTACGGGGTTCTTCGGGTTTAGGTGGTTTTGGGGATTCTGGTCTTGGTGACTCTTCAGATTCATGTGGTTCACAAGGTTCTGGTACACATGGAGGACAAGGTTCGGGACAAGGTAGTTCACAAGGTTCGGGTACACATGGAGGACAAGGATTAGGTACACATGGAGGACAAGGATTAGGTACACATGGAGGACAGGGTATAGGTAAACAAGGAAATCCAGGAGGTAATAAAGAACAAAGTTCAGAATCATTATCAAGTTCAGATAATAAAAATATCATAAATTTAACTGGATGTCCTGGTTGTGTTCCACCAGTAATTAAACTAGTTGTTAACATACCAGAATGTGATTCCCAATTTCTAATATTTATGACATCGCCGGCATTTAATCTAATAAATTGTCTCATAATAGATCTATTAGCACCAGAATCTCTTCCAGTAGTAGTAGTTTGATCAGGTAGTCCGTTAACAAATAGAGTAAGTTGAGCTGGTTGATCAGTTATAATATCTGCAAAAATGTCATAAATACCTGATTTTTTAATCATCATATCAGGTGTTCCGTGAGCAAACTCCACATTTTTATTAATAGTATCATATTCAAGATCAAATGATTCACCAACATTTACATCTTGTTCATGAGTTGAATTAGTTCCTATATATGCAGATGATCCGGATAATTGGAAACATTTGTTTGATAATAAATAAGATCTAAACTCTTCATATCCACAAATATTTTTTTTACAGCAAGTTATTTGAGCTTTGCATAAGGGGGCAAGTTTAAATACAGTTAAAATAGAGTTAATACCAGGTTGAGATCCACCATTATTAGTAGTTATTTGAATAGAACCATTTGCAGATGTATGATTTTTAACAGTTAGGACATCACCAGCTTTTAACTCTAATAAAGTTCTAATTGATATTTGACCAGCACCTCTATTTGAACCTTGAGTAGATGGTTCATAAGGAATACCATTTACTGCAAAAGAGAATTGAGCAGCTAGATTTGTATTAGCAAAGAAAAATGTTTTATAAATACCATCTTCTTGAATAACAACTTGTGATCCACTCCATCCTAAACCAGTATTAGTAGAATTAGCAGTATCAAAAACAACATCAGATTCAGTTGTTACAGATTGAGAGTTTGAAGAAAAGAAAGTTCCTTGAATATTAAAACCTTTAACCATGAGCTCTTTATCGCAAAGAAGTTTTTCACCTAACTTTTTAAATAAATACTTCTTTCTTCTTGATAAACATTTTTTCCATTCATTACCAATAGCATCACATTCATAATCAGGATTTGGTAGTGCAGCAACTTTAACTAGTAAAAACACATTATTATTTGCAACTTGTAAACCTCCAACATTAACTTGTGATACTAATGTTGGACTTGCAGATGAATAATTTCTCATTATTAAAGTATCATTTTTATTTAGTTTGATAATTTGTCTAAAAACAGTTTGTCCAGCACCAGAATTATTTCCAGTTGTTGATGGCATATAAGCTTGACCATTAATAAAAAGGGTATATTGAGCTGCTTGATCAGTATTTGCACAAAAGAAAACAATATAAACTCCTGAAGATCTAACAACAAAGGGCGAGTTAAAATATTTATGTTCAACATTATATTGAATACCATTTGAATTAAAATCAACTGGATGACCAGTTGAAGTATTTAATGGTATATTATTATATCCATAATAATAAGCATCTGAACCACCAACCATTAAATTAGGATCTTGTAAAAGTTTACATTTGTAATAGTTATAAATTTCATCAAATGAACATTTATCAAAATCTGTGTCAGTTGAACATTCCGATTTAGGTGATTTACATCTTTTAGGTGATTTACATCTTTTAGGTGATTTACATCTTTTAGGAGACTTGGATCTTTTAGGAGACTTAGATCTTTTAGGAGACTTAGATCTTTTAGGAGACTTAGATCTTTTAGGTGATTTACATCTTTTAGGTGACTTAGATCTTTTTGAGTTAGAGGAATCAGTTTCACTTTCAGACTTGGAATGGTGTCTGGAATGTTTTTTATTAATAGTTATTTTTAGTTCAGAAGATGAAGAAGATGAAGAACTTGAATCACTTGATGAATCACTTGACGAATCACTTGAAGGCTTTTGAGTTTTGGGCATTATATATACAATAATCCTAGATATTATTTTTTAAAAATAATGGTTTAAAATTTTTAAAATAAAAAAATAAATATTTTTAAAACTAAAGTTTTTTATATAAAAATATATTTATCTTAATAAAATAAATTTAAAAAAATGATTTTAAAATATATTAATATATTAATTATATTTGTTGGTTGTTATGAGTAGTAATAATATTAAGGACAGTTCGGTTTATATTGGTCCTGCAAAGGAGACTTTTTTTGAAAGTCCATTTGTTAGTTCGTTTTTTAGTAATAGTTTAAATCATACAATTAGTAGTAATGATTTACTTAGTTTAGGTAGTTTAGTTAAGTTCGTTTTACAGCAAAACACAAATTTAGTTGATTTTTTACTTATTTTTTATAGTTTACTAAAACAACATACAACAGATGCCGAGTTTAAAAAATTTAAAGATGTATTAAAGTCTTTAGATAAAAACAGTTATATATATATTAGTGATGTAATTGAACAATTAGGTTTAATTAAAGAAGGGAAAGCACTTTTAAAAGAATATATTTCTAATTATAAATATGGAACAGAAGTTATAAATGAAATAAAAGATTTATTAAAAACAATTGAACCTGTAGACAATGTGTTAAACTTATATTCTGGATTAGGAATATTAAAAGAAATAATTAGTTCAACAATTAAATATAAAAAAATTGATTGTTATGATTCAGATGAGAAATTAAATGAGTTTAATAATATGTTAAACTCAAATCAAAATATAAAAGTATTAAATACAGATATTTTACATAGTAATGATATTAAAGGATTATATAATTTGGTAATTGCAGATATACCTGAAAATATTAAAAATATAATTTATGCAAAACTGTGTACAAAAATAAAAGATTTAAAAATAAGGGGTACTAAATCAGAACCTCTTGTTATTCAACTTATTCATCAATTACTTAAACCAAATGGTAAAGCAATTGTTATAGTTTCAAATAGTTTTTTATTTGGAGATTCAAAACAACATGTTGAAACAAGAAAATTTATTTATGAAAATAGTTCAGAAATTCAAGTAATAAGTTTAGCAAATAAAAAATCAATTTTATTTTGGACAAAATCATTAGGATCAACAGATATTAAATTTAAAAATTCATCAAATATAATAATAGCAAATAATGAGCAAATAAAAGAATCAGAATACTCATTTTATTATACAAACTATATGTCTAATTTAATTAATAAATCTATTACAGAAGAATGGAAAATAAATAATTTTGTTAATATTATTCCATATTCTTTAAATTCAACACAATTACAATTACAAACAAATGTATTATATTCTTATTCAAATACAAATTTTGAAATATGTTTGAATCCAAGTAAATATGATTTTTTATTTATAACAAAAGATGAAAATATATTTAGACAAGAATATTTAAATAATTATTTGTTAGATTATTTTAAGTCAAATATAGATTTAATAACAAAAGGAAAAACAAAAACACTTTGTTTAGAAAAAATTAATAATTTAGTTATAGAAAAAAAAACAATTGAAGAACAAAATAACATAATTAGTTACATTAATATTAATGAGCAAATAAATAATTTGATGAGGAAACAAATATTAAATATTGAAAAAATAAGATCAGACACATTTAATTCATTTGGTTTTACAAATTTTGTTAAACTATCAGAAATTACATTAATAAATAATCAAACAGATGGTGAAGATTGTATTGGAATATATAAAAATAGCAGTATGGCAGGGAAAGTTTTTAAGGTTACTGAACCAATTAAGTCAGATAATATTTATTTTATTACACCAAAAGATAATCAAATTTCAATAAGTTTTTTATATAACTATTTACTTAATAAGCAAGATCAATTAGTTGAATTAGCAAAAATAAATAATACTGTTAGTTTGTCAAAAAAAAATATTGAATCTTTTGAAGTACCTAAAATTTCTCATGAATTACAAATTAAAATAAATGAAACTATTGAACAATTTACACCATTGTTAAAATTACATTCTAATTTTTCAATTGAAAAAAATATTTTTAATATTTCATCTCCCTCTTCTTAATAGTCTAAATCTAATTATGTTATTAATAATTAGTTTTTTTCACCTGGATCACCCTTTTCACCTTGTGGTCCTTGATTACCCTGTGGTCCCTGATCTCCTTTATCACCTTGTGGTCCTTGATCTCCTTTATCACCTTGTGGTCCTTTTTCTCCTCGATCACCTTGTTCTCCTTTTTCACCTTGTGGTCCTTGATCTCCTTGATCTCCTTGTTCTCCTTTATCACCTTGTGGTCCTTTTTCTCCTTGATTACCTTGTGGTCCTTTTTCTCCTTGATTACCTTGGTTTCCTTGATTACCTTGATCACCTTTATCTCCTTTATCACCCATTTCACCTTTATCTCCTTGATCACCTTTTTCACCTTGATCACCCTTCTCTCCTTGGTCACCTTTTTCACCTTGATCACCTTTTTCACCTTGATCACCCTTTGGTCCAGGAGGACCTTCTGGTCCTAAAATAACAGTTGGTTGAATAACAGGGCCAACAGGACCGGGAGGACCACATGGACCAGGAGGTCCTTGAACACCAAGAGCCATAATTTCCCATACACAATCATTTGAAAAAGGTGGTGAATTTATATTTTTCATAACAGCAATAAATGAAGAACCTTCAAAGTATACAACATCATTCTTACAATATTCTTCATCTGGTTTCCATGTACCTCTCCAAACAAATGCAGGACCAGGAGGACCTCTTTTACCTTGACAACCAGTTTTACCTTTAGGTCCTTTAGGGCCAGTAGCACCAGTTTTACCTTTAGGTCCTTCAGGACCAATAGGACCTTCTGGACCTTGAGGACCTTGTTTTCCTCTTGAACCACGATCACCTTTTATTAAGCTAAAATGAAATGGTTTTGTTTTTTCGTTATCATTAGTCATAATTGAATAAACTGATGGACTTGCATCATATGTTTTTTTAGATTTTTTTTCTTCTTTATTTTTAATAAATAATGAATCCATAGATGCAATAGTGTCTGAATCTGAATAACTTGATCTTGAACTACAAGAATCTCTTGTTGAACTGTCTGGGGAACTTACTGGCGAATAAGAATTTTTTTTATTTTTACTCATTTATATATACAATTATATTAGATATAAAATTTTAAAAATTATATATATTTTTTTTAAAATAATATATATAATTTTTTCAGCCTGTGATTTAATAAATTAAAGACAACAAGTGTGAAAAATTTTTGATGTTACTAAATATGGATCAATATTTGCTGCCGGTCTTCTATCTTCAAAATATCCACATTTATCTTTAAAAACTTGGTTTGGTATTCTAATAGATGTATTACGAGTACCAACACCAAAAGAAAATTTATTAATTGATGCTGTTTCATGATGTCCAGTTAAACGTGCTTCATTACCCTCACCATAAACAGCAATATGAGATGAATGATTTAATGCTAGTTTATCAATATATTTATATATTGAATTTAAACCAGAATCAACATTTCTAGTTTCTTCAGTTGAAAAATTTGTATGACATCCTGAACCATTAATTTCTTCTGATAATTTAGGTTTATATGAAATCTCAATACCATATTTTTCAGCAATTTTTTCTAAAATAAATCTTGACAAAATATGTTGATCACCAGCATCTATACCTTCACATGGACCAATTTGATATTCCCATTGATATGGTGCAACTTCAGCATTTAAACCAGAAATATTTAATCCAGCATATAAACAATGTTCTAAATGTTCTTCTGCAATAATACGTTCTAATGGTTGTTTTTTTCCAATTCCACAATACCAGTCAGTTTGAGTCCTAATATAAGGCCATTCATGTTTTAATTTATCAATCATAAAATATTCTTGTTCTAAACCATACCATGGTTTTAAACTTAAATTTCTATTAAATATTTTTTCTGCATCATCCCTATTATTATTTAATGCTGGTGTACCATTAGTTTTATATGTTGAACACAAAACTAAATAATTATAAGAACATAATCTTCGTCTAAATGGATCTGGTACAATTTTAATAGGTTTAAGTGTTATTTCTGTGTCAGAACCATCGTTTAAAGCCTGACCAGTAGATGAACCATCATAGTTCCATACAGGAACATATTCAAGTCCATTAATAGTTTCTATTTCTAACACTTTTGTTTTGGATCTTAATTCACCAGATCCACCAATCCATATATATTCAAGTATAGTTTTCATATGTGTTATAGTAACATTTTTTTCTTTAAATAATAAACAAAAAATTGAAAAATAATTTTTAATAAAACTATATATTAGAATATATTGATAGTTATATATAAAACTATTAATATATTAATTAGTATCAATTGAAGCGATGATGACTAATGGACCTTTTGCAACCCAAGAACAAGTATTAGAATATTTTAATAGGTATTCAGAATTTATTGATATTGGAGAAAATATAAATTTTGGAAATCTTTTAGTTTTAAACTATTATATATTTGATGAAGATAATGAACAGCCATATATTGGTGTAGTTAAATCAAAAAATGAATTTTATATTAGTTTAACAAGTATTTTAGCTAAAAAACCTGGAGAAGATGTGTTTACAAAAAAAACACCTTCAACAAATAATATTTATTTGATTCCATTTCAAAGGAAAATTTCAAGTGGAGTATTACGTATAAAACATATTGCGACTGATTCAAGAATTACTATTGATATAAGACCCGCACAACCGGCCCAGCTTGCACAACCGGCCCAGCTTGCACAACCGGCCCAGCCTGTACAAGTACAACAAAATATGTCATCTAGACCAAACATACCTAACACACATTTACCAATTGGTGGAGGTTATAATAACTCTAGATTAACAGTTCCTTTTGAAAGTGGTCATATGGTAGATTATATTCGACACCAAGAAGCCCAACTTGAAGCTAGACAACAATATCAGCCATCTAGTTCTACTATAACAGCGCCAGCTGTTGAAGAGATTCAAGACGAGACGAGTTATAAGGATAATGTTACTTGTAAAATCTGTTTAAGTAATAAAATAAATATTGTTTGTATTCCATGTGGACATTGTTTTTGTAGTGCTTGCAACACACAGTCAAGAAATAATTTGTGTGCTGTTTGTCGAACACCAATAACAAAAACACAACCATTGTTTATTTAGGATTAAACTAAGAAAAAAATTGAATTAAATTATTTTTAAATTTTATTTATTAGTTTTGTAGAAAAATGAGTTATCCAACAACATCTCAAGTCTTAGATTATTATAATTCAAAAAAAAGTGAAATTTTAAAACGTCCAAGATTATTATTAGATTATCATGATGTGATACATCAAAATTTAACACCTGAAATGCTTGGGTTTAAAAAATTAAATTATTATTTAATGAAAAATGAAGAGAAGGATCAAACAATATTTCTAATAAAAGATATTAATCATTTAGGTATTAAACTAAACTCTGGTAATTTTATTTTTGTTCAAATTTGGCAAAGAAAGAATACTGATGAATTTTTTTTTGAAACTCATCAGTATGATAATAATATTTCTTGGAATTGGTTTTTTAATCAAATACTTAAAAAAATTATTGTTAGACATATTGGTAGTACTGAAGAAATTAAAAATTTAGTTCAACAACAATCTAATTGTTTAATAGATTACCATGTCCAGAATTCCCCTAATCTGTGTAAAGAACCTTTAAGTAAACCTAAACGTGTAAAAAGAAGAAATAATTCTAAGCATATTGAAAATGTGGCTTGCAAAATTTGTTTTGCTAATAAAATAAATATTGTTTATATTCCTTGTGGACATTGTTTTTGTTCTGAATGTAATACTCAAATAATGAATAATTTGTGTGCTATTTGTCGAACACCAATAACAAAAACACAACCATTGTTTATTTAACTTTTGCTGCATATATTATAGATTTTTCTGTTTTTAAATCTACTGATGCAATTGATGTTCTAAAAACATTGTCTCCATTCATATCTTTTAATAATGCATAATATATATTTGTATGACCACTATTCATATTTCCAGTAGTTTCACAATCAATATTTAATATTTGATATATTGATTCTGTGATAATTTTATTGTCTATAACTAAATATATAAAGTCATTAACATCAAAATCTATAAATTTATTTTTAACCATTAATTTAATTATAACTATTAAAATATTTAATTAATATTTTAATCAATTTTTTGTTATAGCTCCAAATCCTCCTAAAATTCTTTTTCTTTTATTTGTTTGAGATGATATTTCTGAAAATTCAGTATCATTAGTTTCTATAGAATCTTCATGAGAAGACTGGTTTGATTGGTCTTCCAAGGAATCTTCAAGTTTAATAATTTCACAATTTGAATTAATATATATTTTCCAATTAGTCCATTGAGTTTGACAATATGGACATGATTTAATGCCATTATGTGGTGTTTGATTAAACCATTTAATTAAACCAGCATGAGACATAGGAGTTTTACACTGGACACACCTACAATAAAAATCATGTTCCTTTATAATTGTCTGAATTATTGGACATTGATATTCTGTATTTCTAATTCTATCATAAATTACATCATAATAATCAAAAATATCCATTTGTTACTAATAAATTAAATTAACTATATAAATTAATTTACTAAATTTAAACTAATCCTTCAATAAATTTTTCAAAATTCATTGGTTCTTTAAATCCTCTAATATTAACTGTATTAGTCTCAACTTCTTTCTTACCTACTACTACTACAAAACAATATTTTAGTACTTCTGCTTGTGCTACTTTTTTTTGCATTGTGTCTGAACCATCTAACCAATCTATTTGTATTCCATTTGTTTTTGCTAATTCATAAATTTTTTTACAATACAATCCAATTTCTGGTTCATTATGTTTCACTGGAATTAATGCTATCTGTCTTGGATTTACTATCCAAGGTAAATGTCCTTGTGTTGCTTCTAATAAAATACCTATAAATCTTTCAACTGATCCTAAAATTGCCCTATGTATCATTACTGGTCTTACTTGCTGAGCATCCCAGTCTTTAAAAGTCAAATCAAATCTATCAGGAAGGTTAAAATCTAACTGTATTGTTCCAAGCTGATGTGATCTACCAAGCGAATCTTTTACAGTAAAATCAAGTTTAGGTCCATAAAATGCACCATCACCTTCATTTATAGTGTATTCAGGAAATGATTTAATAATATTTTTTAAAATTAATTCTGCACGATCCCAAAGCTCACGATCACCTATATATTGTTCAGGTCTAGTTGACAATCCAACAGTTAGATCTAAATTAAAATCTTTATATACTCGTTTCATAAAATCAATAACTGAACTAATCTCTTGTTCAACTTGATCTATTTTGCAAAAAATATGTGCATCATCTTGACAAAATTTTCTTACTCTAGTTAATCCTCTTAGTGATCCATGAATTTCATTTCTATGGAGTACTCCAAAGTCTGCTAGTCTTAAGGGTAAGTCCTTGTAAGACAAATTCATATGTTTGAACATAATGCAGTGGCCGGGACAGTTCATAGGTTTATTGCTGAACTGTCTTGAATTTACATCTTTAGAATCTTCACATTCAATACAAAACATATTCTCTTTATATTTATCCCAATGTCCTGATTGAATCCAGAGAGCCTTATCATAGATTACTGGTGTTGAAACTTCTTTGTATCCAAGTTCTTGATAATGTTCCCTCATATAGTTTAGTAGTTTATTATATAGTACAGTTCCATGAGGTAAGAAAAAAGCTGAACCAGGTGAAACCTCATCAAAGAAAAATAGTTTTAGCTGCTGACCTAGCTCTTGATGAGTTAAAAAATTACTACTTAAATCCATTATTATTTATTATTTATTTTTAATTCTTTAAATAAAAATCGTTATTAGTAAATTTTATTGAATAACTAAATCAAAACTTTTAATTCCAAAACTAAAAACACCAGAAATATTAAGTGAATCTTGAATTTCTAACTTTAAATCTAATTTATAAAATGATTTTAAATTTTCAAGTACTAACTCTGATAAATTAAGTTTATTAACATATATTTTAATTAGATCAATACTAATTTGATATTTATAACTAACGAGTTGTTTAATATATCCAAAGTTTTCTGCAGAATTAAATTCATGTGTAAATACTAAATATTTTGTTCCTAATTTTGACCAAATATTTATCTCAATTTGTTGTTTAATATAATGAATAACTGGTTTTTGAAATATTGGTTTTGCCCATATTAATTTATTTGGCGCACTCATATGTTTAGATACATATAGTTTATATGTTTTATCAATTTCTTCAATTCTTGTTTGTGAACTTAAGTTTAAAATTTTATAATGAAGTATTTTTCCATATTTTTCTATACAATATTGATAATATAATTCTGTATGAAGAATATGTGCTTGCCAACATTTTTCTATGTCATCTGGACCTATTAGCTGTTTTCCAGATGCAAAAACTAAATCCATAAATTTATTATATTCTATTACAAGAATATCTGTATAAGAATCTAACCAATTATAATATTCGGCTATATATTTTGATATAGTTTTTAGCATTAATTATATATTATACAAAATATTTTGCCATTTGAACTCCATTTTCTTTAAAACCACATTTTTTATAAAATCCAACATTGTGTTCTCCACAATCTAAAATTACCTTATAACATTTATTTTCTTCTCCTATTTTTAATAATTTATCTATCAATTTAATACCTAAACCTAAACCTCTATATTCATTATCAGTTACAATATCTTCTATATGAGCAACTTTTCCTAATCCATGTATTAGTTTTAATTCTATTAAAATAGTTCCTGTACCAACTATTTTATTTATTGATAAATCTTCTATTACAAATATTTGGTGTTGCAAAGTTAAATTACTTACAAATTGACTAAATTCATCAAAAGACACAATTGGTGTATCTGTTAATTGTGATAGTAAATTTAAATATCCTTTATTATAGTCTGTATTTTTAATGCTTCTTATAGTAAATTTTGAATCCATATATAAATAAAAAATTGAAAATAAAATAGTTTATAAGCCCCATTTATTAAATTTTCTCCTCTCTATACACATGTTGAACTTTGCCGACAAGTTGAAAACTAATGCTTCTGTTTTTTCTGTTCAAATTTCTGTTGCACAAGCACCTGCAAAAGCTGCTTCTGTTTCTCAAGCACCTGCAAAAGCTGCTTCTGTTTCTCAAGCACCTGCAAAAGCTGCTTCTGTTTCTCAAGCACCTGCAAAAGCTGCTTCTGTTTCTCAAGCACCTGCAAAAG
>JACCDO010307411.1_pt1 | contig 123366 bp, 128 predicted proteins | sample 7446101 | NCBI WGS metagenome assembly JACCDO01 (sample SAMN15323440, study PRJNA562643) | freshwater metagenome | isolation source: river surface water | place: USA:Blue River Watershed | collected 2017-08-16
ATGGGCGAAAGAGGGCCCGCGCACCCGGCTGTTGCATGCGTTGCGCATACGTGCTCGCTACGTACTGCTCCGCTCGTAGCGCCAGCGCCTGGCGCATGGCATTGGGGTGGGGCACACTGATACTTACCAGACGTGTGACACGTTGTGGAAAGTAGGCTGCCACATGCCACGCTAGCCATGCCCCCGTGTCGTGCCCGATAACAATAGCCTGCGTCTGACCGAGATGCGTAATCAGGGCATCGACCACCCCTGCCAAGGCGCGTGTCTGATAACCATCATCATCGATGGGAGCTTGTGAGTAGTTAAAACCGGGTTGATCGAGTGCCACCACCTGATACTGTGTGGCCAAGGCAGCGATCTGGGCACGCCACGAATACCAGCACTCGGGCACACCATGAATCAAGATGAGCAATGGTCCATGCCCACACGTCACGTAGTGCACCCAACGCCCCTGATACTGGTACCAGCCATCATGGACACGACGGGCCACGGGGTGCGACCACGGCCATGCACGTGCTACTGCCGGAATTATGCGCGCTATCGTATGCATGCGATTCTCCTGTATGTGTCGTATTACATACACGAGGGCGCCTGACGGCACCCTCGTGTATAGTTTGCTTGGAGCAGATTCGTTTAGCCTATCCCCAACAGCCGTGCCACCGCAGCCACCAGCATGGTCACCACGATCCCCAGCGCCACGGGCAAGAATGTAGCCACCGCCGTCCACTTGGCGCTCTGCGTTTCTTTCCAAATCGTCCAGATCGTCGTGCTACACGGGTTGTGCAACAGGCTGTAGAGCATCAGATTGACGGCCGTCAGCATCGTCCAGCCACCATACTGTGTGAGTGTGGTGTAGACGGCATCATCGGTCAGCTCGAGCATGACACCCGCCTGTGCCAACGGCGATTTGGCCAGATTGAGCGTCAGCATCAAAATGGTGGGAATGATGATTTCGTTGGCGGGGATGGCCACCACATATGCGAGCAATATTACGCCGTTGAGCCCCATCAGCCACGCCATCGGCTCCAGCCACGCCACCGCATGCGCGGCCAGCGACACATCGGCGACCGTCACATTGCTGATGAGCCAGATCACCAACCCGGCAGGTGCGGCCATCACCACCGCCCGCCACAACACCAGCAGGGTGCGATCCACCAGCGAGGTCGAGATGGTGCGCCATATCTGTGGCGGGCGGTAGGGAGGTAACTCCAAACTGAACGCCGACGCCTCGCCGCGCAACCAGGTCTGTGACAACCACGCCGACACGAGCAACGTGGTGACAATCCCGAGAATAGTGACCGTGACCACACTAGCAGCAGCCACCAGACTCGCAAGTGCGGGCGGCGCAGTCGCCCCAATAAAGATGGTCCCCATCAAAATCAGCGTCGGCCACCGTCCATTACAAATACTGAAATTATTAGTAATAATTGCAATCAGGCGTTCACGCGGGCTATCGATGATACGTGTACTCACCACTCCCGCCGCATTACATCCCCAGCCCATCATCATCGACAACGACTGTTTGCCGTGTGCACCCGCCCGCTGAAAGAGCCGGTCAAGATTAAAGGCTACCCGCGGCAGATAACCGAGGTCTTCCAGGAGGGTAAACAAGGGAAAAAAGATGGCCATGGGGGGGAGCATCACGCTTACCACCCAGGCGGTCGCCAAATACATGCCGTCGATGAGCGCACCACGCAGCCACCACGGCATACCAATGGCAACGGCGCCCTGTTGCAACCAGCCGTAAACGGTCCCCACCAACAACTCACCCAGCAGGGCGGATGGCACATTGGCACCAGCAATGGTCAACCAAAAGACAGTCATCAACATCAGCGCCATCATGGGGAAGCCCCACACGCGGCTGGTCACAATCTGGTCAATGGTGCGATCAAGGCGAAAGGCCTGCGATTGCCCGCTCCGCACCACTGCCCGATCAGCAATGGCCGTCGCTGCGGTATAGATACTTTCGCTAATCTGGTCGTGTGCCGTATCACCCAGCTGCTGACGCAACTGTGCAGCCTGTGCCAATAGCGCATCATCGGGTACCGGTGACGTTGTCATATGCGTGCCTCCTGGAGCGGTACCACGGGCACCATGCCACGGGTCAGATTGCCCAAGGTGCCATCGGCTACTGCGCGCATGATACTCGCATCGCCTTCTATCAAGCGCAATGCAACCCAGCGCAAATTGGGCAGGGCAGGAAAGCGCGCCGCGAGCTGTGGCACCAACCCGGCCACTGCGGCTTCCAGTTGCGCATGTTGCATGGGTACTGCCACGGGTGCAGGCTGGATGGTGCCGTGTGCGACCTGGGCAACCAAACTCAGCAACTCAGCAAACCCCACCCCGCTACGCGCCGTCATGGGCACCACCGGCACACCGAGATCACGTGCCAAGGCACGTGTATCCACCCGCATGCCGTGGCGTTCGGCTTCATCCATGCAGTTCACTGCGACCACCACCCGTGGGGTAATTGCGATTATCTGCAGTACCAGCCCCAAGTTGCGCTCAAGACGCGTCGCATCCGTGACCACAATCGTGGCATCAGGTTGCCCAAAGAGCACAAAATCACGTGCCACTTCTTCGTCGGCACTTGTTGACAACAGCGAATATGTGCCGGGGAGATCGACGAGGCGGTATTGCGCCCCCTGGTAGCGATAGCCCCCTTCGGCACGCACCACCGTTTTGCCCGACCAGTTCCCCGTGTGTTGGCGCAAACCGGTCAACGTGTTAAAAATAGTGCTTTTACCCGTGTTCGGGTTGCCGGCAATAGCCACCGTGTAATCCCACTGGGTGAGCCGGCCACCAAGTTTGTGGACCTGGGCGGTATTGGCCACCACACAGGTGGCACATGCTGCGGTATCATGCGGTGTCATTGGATAGCTCCTGCCTCAACAACGGCGACCTCGATCTGTACCGCTTGGGCACGTCGTAACGCAATCAAGGCGTCACGCACACGGTATGCGGTAGGGTCGGCAAGTGGGCTGCGCATCTCGGCCACCAGCTCCGTCCCAGGCGTGATGCCTAGGTCGTACAAGCGCCGCCGCTCTACCCCCTGATTATGGATGCACACCACACGGACCGGCGTGCCGAGTGGCGCATCTGCAAGTGTGTATGTACTCATCGTTACCTACTTCTTTTCACCAATAAACAATAAATTTAGCCTAACCTAAATTAAAGTATAGCAGTATTACAAAAAAATGCAACTCGGGTACATCCTGCCACAAGGTGGTGGGTTTTGTCTCCTGTGAGCGGTCGTGGCATTTTTTCGTCACGACTGAAATATTCCTGCGTTGGCTGTAGAAAAGATGGCACAGCGACAAAGTCGCTATGCCATGACGCCAGACAAACGTCCATGCCGCGCCCGCATACATTGATTCCACGCACAGTATCATCAAGTTCGTTATAATAGGCATGTCAGATGATAAATCAAGGAATTGTGTGTACCTCAAGCGACTCGAAATTCAAGGCTTCAAAACATTTGCCAGCAAGACGATGTTTGAGTTCCGCCCGGGGGTGTCGGCTATCATCGGGCCTAACGGGAGCGGCAAAAGCAACGTCGTCGATGCCATCCGTTGGGTGCTTGGCGAGCAGAGTTATTCCATGTTGCGCAGCCGCAAAGCCGACGATCTCATCTTTGGGGGAGGGCCGCGGCGTGCGCCTACTGGCTTTGCTGAAGTCTCATTGACCATCGACAACAGCGATCGCACCTTGCCACTGGCCTTTGATACCGTCACCATTACGCGGCGCAGTACGCGCTCGGGCGACCACGAATATTTCATCAACAAAGCCAAAGTGCGCCTGCGCGACATCCAAGAAGCCACCGCTGCCCTCGGCGGCTCATACACCATCATCAACCAAGGGTTGGTCGACAACGTGCTCGACCTGCGCCCCGAAGAGCGCCGGCGCCTCTTTGAGGATGCCGCCGACATCAGTGTGCACGAACAACGCCGCAACGACGCCATGCGCCGCTTGCGTGAGACAGACGCAAACGTGCGCCGTTGTGACGACGTCATCACCGAGCTCGAGCCACGGCTGCGCAGTCTGCGCCGGCAGGCTGGTGCTGCCAAACAGTACCGCGACCTCAAGCACGAGCTCGATACGGTACAAATTCGCCTGCTGCGGCTCCAGCATCAGCAAGCCATCACACAATTCGCGCAGGCACAACAGGCCGATCAGATTGCCCAACACAACGTGCAGGTGCTCGGCACCACACTGCAGACACACCAGCACGAATTGGCCACAGTACGCCAACACATGCGTACACTACGTGAGCAGATTAGCGCGCACTACGCCGAGGGGAGTCGCCTGCATAGCCGCGCCGAACAGTTGCAGCGCGCTATTGCGGTGGCCGACGAACGTGGGCGTGCCTTGCAGGCGCGCATGCATGAATTTACCCAGACCCAAGCCGAAGCGAGTCAGCAACACGACACGATTCGTACCCAGCTCCGTGAGCTCGCAGATACCCTGCAGCAACACCAACTCCAACGCGATACCCATGCTGCCGCCTTGCGCACTCTCGACGAGGCCCGCAACCAGTACCAGGCGCAACGCCGTGCCATGCGCCAACAGGTAGATACCGCCCAACGCGCCGAAGCCAGTACGCAGGCTGGTATCCGTGAACGGCAACGCCAACTCGAGCGCCTCAACGAGCTGATTGCCACGCTCCAGCAGTCGCAACAGAGCGACGGCACGTTGCTGACACAGGCCGAGCAGGCCTTGACCCGCCAACGTGACGCCCTCGCCACAGCCCAACTTGCGGTCGAGCAGCACCAACAACGTATCGCTGATGCCCAGAGTGGCATCAGCGATACACGCCAGCAACTCGACGCCTTGCGCGCCGAACGCGCCCAACACGAAGAAGCCCTCACCACAGCTCGGCGCGCCCTCAACCAGCTTGATTCACGCTACCAAGCGCTGCTCCAGATTCAGCGTAGCCATGGCGGCGTAGTCCAAGGAGTCAAAGCCGCCCTCGAATGGGCCGAAAAGAGCAACAAACCGTTTGCACTGGTGTCGAGTATTATCAGTGCACCCAATGACATTGAGCTCGCCATCGAAACCGCTCTCGGCGCCCGCCTGCAACACATCGTCACTACCAGTTGGGACGATGCCGAAGCTGCCATTGCCGCGCTCAAAAAAGGTGGCCAAGGGCGCGCCACCTTTCTGCCACTCGACACGCTCCGTAGTGGGAGCAACGATCAACGCGCCCCGAGTGGCGAGGGCGTGCTCGGCGTGGCTGCCACGCTCGTGCAAAGCGAGTCACGCTACCAGCGTGTGGTTGACTATCTGCTCGGCCGCACACTCGTGGTAACCACCCTCGACGTGGCACGGCGCGAGCTCAAGCGCATCGGCGGCGGCTGGCAGATTGTCACCGTGAGCGGCGAACAAGTCAGTAGCAGTGGCACACTGACTGGTGGTGCTCAGGTGCGTGACGGTGGCACGTTGCGCCGCGAACGCGATTTGCGCGAGCTCCCCGGCGAAATCAGCACTGCCAAGGCGGATATCGCCAAACTCGATGCACACAGTGCCCGCTTGACGCAACGGGCTCAACAGCTCGAACAACAGCTGCGCCAGCTCGAACAACAGCGCCAGACCATCCAGAGTCAGCTCCAGCCCCTACAACAGCAACGTGATAACGGTCAGCGTGCGGTCGCCAAAGCCGAAGCCGATGTCACGCTGGTGACTCAACAGGCCAGCAACGCCAGCGCCCGGTATAGCGATTCGACCAGCCAACGCGCCCAAATCGAGCAAGAAATCCTCGACTTGAACGCGCAGCAACAGCAACAACGGGCCGTGCTCGACCAGGCATTCCGTGATGAACAACAGCTCATCGAGCAGAGTTATAGCGACGATGATCGCCGCACTGTCATCCAACAACAGCTCACCGATGCCGAAGGGCATGTGCGTGCCACCATGGCCACCATCCAGGCGAGTGAGCAACGCTTGGCGACGGTTGTTGCCACGCTCCAACAACGCCAAACACGGAGTGATGCGCTGGCACTCGAGCAAACTCAGCTCCAACACGAGACGGCCGCCCAACAGCACGAGCTCACACAGCTCCAACAGGCGATTGCAGCAATGCAAACACAGATCGCCCCGCTCGAAGCAGCAGTCCGTACCCACGAACAAACGCTGCCGCAGTTGGAGCGTGCCGAACAGGACATGACTCAACAGCTGCGTGAAGCCGAAAGCGAAGCCAGCAAAAGTGGCCTACACATGCAACGCGCCCGTGACCGCCTTGATGTACTCCATGAACGCGCCCAGAGTGAGGGCTTCGACCTCGAGGTGCTCAGCAAAAGCAGCGAGCCCGTGGATGGCGATGAAACGCAACTCAATACGCAGCTCAATGCGTTGCGGAGCAGTCTGCAACGCCTCGGTCCGGTGAATCCACTCGCACTCGAAGAATTCGACGAGGCCAATCAGCGCTATACGTTTTTGACTGCACAAGTCGCCGATTTGCGCGCAGCGGCCACCAGCCTCAATGCACTTATCGCCGACCTCGACGCGACCATGCGCGCCAACTTCGAGCAGGTGTTTGGGGCTGTGGCTCGCGAGTTCGCCCTCACCTTCCAGATTATGTTTGGTGGCGGGAGTGCGTCCCTCGAATTGGTCAAACAAGGCGAGGGGGGAGCACTCGACGATATCGGTATCGAGATTAGCGCGCGCCCACCCGGCAAACGCCAACAAAACCTAGCCTTGCTTTCGGGCGGAGAGCGCTCACTGACGGCGGCAGCGCTGCTGTTTGCCATCCTCAAAGTCAAGCCGACGCCCTTTTGTGTGCTCGACGAAGTCGATGCGGCGCTCGACGAAGCCAATGTGGCACGCTTTCGGGCGGCTCTCGCCGACCTGCGTGAGACATCGCAGTTTGTGGTGGTGACGCATAATCGTGGCACCATCGAAATCGCTGATTCGATTTATGGTGTGTCAATGGGCGACGACAGCGCCTCGCGCGTGCTCTCTTTGCGCCTCGACGAGCTCGTCACCGCCCATCCACATCTCAAATAACAACGCAAAGGACACCACCATGCCACGTCTTGCTGATTTTCATGCCGTCGCATTTGACATGGACGGGACACTGACCCCCAACATGCACTTACACGCGCAAGCGTTTGCTACGTTTATCCAAAAATACAACTTGCCAACACCCGATGCCGTGGTTGAGGCCAGTCTATCGGGCAAACGCAATAGCGAAATATTCCCCGTGCTGTTTGGACGCGACTTGCCCGCAGACGAACTAGCCCGCTATGCCGACGAAAAAGAAGCGCTGTATCGGGCACTGATAGACGAGGTCCATCCAATTGACGGATTGTACGACTTCCTAGCAGCACTTGACCGCTATCAGATGCCGGCGGCCGTTGCGACGTCGGCGCCTCATGGCAACGTCGCACCCACCCTGCAGCGCCTCAATTTGCCCAACTACTTCTCGGCCATCACGCTGGGGAGCGAGGTAGTTCATGGAAAACCTGCACCCGACATCTTTATCGAGGCGGCGCGCCGCGTGGGGTTCGCAGCCACACAGTGTATCGGTGTCGAAGACAGCTTTGCTGGGCTGCAAGCGGTGCGCGCCGCCGGCATGTACACGGTGGCCATTGCGACCACGCATACGGTTGCTGAGCTCGCACATGCCCAACCCGATGTGATTGTGACCAACTACTATGAGTTGTTACAGCATTTTGGAGAGTAAGCCATGCGTGTCGATCTACAAATCCACAGCGATGCCTTGCCGCATCATTCCAGCTGGCGCCCCGGCACGCTGATTCCCGCCCTCAGAGTCGCCGGCATTTCCGTCTTTGCGATTACTGACCACAACACCGTAGCCGGCGTGGATGCGATGCGGCGTGCCGCGGATCAGGCTGGGCTGGCGTGTATTGCGGCCTGCGAAATCGATTGCACCCACAACAGCAAACTATGGCACGTGCTGTTGTACGGCATCGATACCACTCACCCCGACATCCTTGAGCTGTGTGCGTCCGTCGATGCCCGCAATCTGCTCGATGCCCGCCGCATTTTGCGTCAACTCACGCACATCGGCTACCACCTGCCCTACGACGTTGATGCTGACGGCACATGGCTGGGCACAGCGCGCCACCCCAACGTGGCCGAGCTCGCCACTGCCGTGGCCCGCCACAACCCGTTGCCCGAGCGTGTCGATGACGATGACGAAATGGCAGGGATGCGCATGTTTCTGGCCGAGAAATTGTATAACCCGCATCATATTACCGATGTCATCACCGTGGCACACAATACGGGTGGGGTGGCGGTACTCGCACATCCCGGTCGCAGCAAAGGCGTCTACGCCATCCCCGCCGATGCAGCTGACATCGCCAGCATGGTGACACTCGGGCTCGACGGCCTCGAAGTCTTTTATCCAGCACACACTGATACACAAACGACATTTTTGCATGCCCAAGCCCAACAGCACAACCTACTCATCAGCGGTGGCTCTGATTCGCACCACCCCGATCAGCCGCTCGCACAGTGGGATGCCACGCCCATGCTGCCGTTGCTCCGTCGGTGTGGGTTACGGGTATAGGTCCATGATTTGTTGTCAAAGGAGGTACACATGACCACTGCACCGATTAAACCGCACATCACTATGGATGTGATTGAGCAAATTGATATCCGCGTCGGCACCATTGAACGCGTCGAAGACGTGACAAAGTCGGATAAACTGATGCGCCTCATCGTGAACTTTGGTGATCACACCCGCACCATTCTGGCGGGCATCAAACAAGAGCGCACTAACCCACAAGCCATCGTAGGCATGCAGGCACTGTTTATCGTGAATCTGCCACCACGCAAAATGGCTGGCGAACTATCAGAGGGGATGCTCTTTGATATCGGCTATGCCGACGGCATCACCCCCGTGTTAGCGACCCCCGAAACACCCGTGCCCAATGGCACGCGAGTCGGGTAACACACTGCAACAGATGGTGCATGCTAGGCGTCTCAACAGCAAGAATGGTGCTTCGGCATAGAACGGAAGTGGTATGCAGTGGTTTAGTCGCACATTAGCCGGGCACGTGCTACTCTTTGCATTTGGAATACTTTTGCTTGTGCATTTGCTCATTTTATTGGGAGTAATTCCGTATACTGCGTTTTGGGGTGGGCGCGCCGATGCAAGTACCATTGTCGGTCTGACCATTTTTGCACTCGGTGTCACTCTTTTTGTCTTGTTTATCACTGCAAGTAATCTGCAGTACATCATTCCGTTATTTCCGGGTATCACGCGGTTACTGATGTGGGGTATTTGTGCCTTCCTCTTACTCAATACACTCGGCAACGCGTTATCAAACAACGCAACTGAGCAGTATTATCTGGCACCACTCACACTTGTTTTGGCAATTTGTGCTGGCCGCGTGGCGTGGTCACGCTAGACACGAATCACACATGCACCAATTCGTTCATCAACTGACAGCCCCCATCAACGATGCCATTGTCACACGGATTACCCGTGATGGTCGAATCGGTGAAGTCTGCATGGTCCTCTGCCGCCCTGATGGGCATGTCTGGTGTGCTGCCAAGGAATACTACCCGGGGCATCTGGCCCGCTTGCTGACTGGTGGCATCCACAATGGTGAGGCCGTCATTGATGCACTCCACCGTGAAATCGCCGAGGAGACGGGTCTCGTGGCAACCAGCGTACACCCGCTCTTGCACATACAGTACCAGGGCGTACGCGCATTCCAGACATACGTCTTTGTGTGTGCTGTGCCTGACACCCTCCCCGTTTCACACGATCCAGCAGAGCGTATCCACCATTTCGAAGCATTGTCTCCACGCATGCTCCGCACCCGTGCCGTACAACTGACTCGCTTACCCGACCTGCATAGTGATGACATTGGTGGTACGTGGCAGGCATGGGGGAGCTTCCGGGCTATTTGTCATCAACAGGTAGGAGTATTGCTCGATGACACTACCACATCTCGCACGTAATGCGGTGCACTACGACACAATCCAGCATGTGGTCCATGCCCACGATTGGCATGGTAATCCCATGCAACTACAAACACCAGCCGAGCTCTACCAGGCGCTGAAGCACCAGCACTGTTATGCGGTATATGCCGTTATGGCTGCTGGGATTGCACTGTGTCATGACCATGGTGTCGCCATCGATACCACACAACTCCAGCACTATACCCCATTGCTCAACGAACTCGTACAGCTCCCAGGGACGGCTATCCCCGCAGCACTAGTGCAATTTATGCAACGCCTCGATCGTGCCAACGAACGCACGGCGCGCCTGGCCATCCAACTCTGTACGCATGGTGACGTCCTCGCCATCCATGATAACGATGGGCTCTTTGCTCATACAGTACTGCGCATGCTGGCACGTGCAAGCGAAATGCCCGACATCCGATGTGTGCATGTGCATCATACGGCTGCCATTCCCACCGATACCACGATTGTGCTCGTCACCACGACGGTGGATGACAACGGTTATGCCATCTCGCTGCCTACGCTCCCCGATGTGCCACGCTATGTGGTGGCATGTAGTGGGCCCAGCACATACGCAGGGAGCATACCGCCTAGCTCCTACCATGCGGTAGTCACCGCTCGTGGTATCTATCGTCCCGATCGCGTGGCACAGTATTATCGCGACAATGATCTGGGGGGTGATATTATCTCCCTTGGGTAATACCGCCATGGGGCAGCGCATTGATAGCGGTATGTGTCACAAAAATACAGTATCCTCTGGTTGTTGCTTTCAAAAATAGAACATATGTGCTATTTTAAATAGAGAGAATGAGTTCGTGAAAGAGGGAGTACATGTACCATCTCGACCCACTCACCGCCCTACAAATCAGTGCCGGCGCAACCATTGATCGTCCGGCTGCAGTGGTACGGGAGCTCGTCGACAATGCCATAGATGCAGGTGCCAGTCACATTGATATCACGGTACAAGACGGGGTTATCCACGTCACAGATAATGGTGATGGCATGAGCGCGCATGATTTGGCGCACGCATTCTTGCGCCATACCACCAGCAAAATCCGCCACTACGACGACATCAACACCATTACAACACTCGGCTTCCGTGGTGAAGCACTTGCAAGTATTGCGGCCATTGCCCGCGTGACCTGCATTAGTCGTACCGCCACAAGCCCCCACGCCCACGAGCTGCGTATTGCGGCTGGTACCATTCACGATATACGCAGCTGTGCGGGTGCAGTCGGCACCAGTATGAGCGTTGAGCGGCTCTATTACACCGCACCACGGCGGCGCACGTTTTGGCGCCAACCACCCCACGAGCTCCAGCTCATCACCGACATTGTGACCCGCTATGCGTTGCTCTTTCCCCACATTGCTTTCCGCGCCCAGCTTGGTGACACACTGCTCCACAGTAGCGGCAGTGGCAGCACCACCCAAGCAGTGGCTGAACTATGGCATGTGCCTGTTGACACACACATCGTCTCCACGTTGCCCAGCAGTGATGTCACCGTGCAGGGAGTACTGGTCACTGCTGCTGATGCTGCCGCACCGATGCGCCGCCGCCAGATACTCGCCATAAACCAGCGCCCATTGGCAGTACGTGGCATGCTTGCCCACATACTCGACGAATTGCTACCACCCCAACGTGCCTTGTATGCGGCGCTGGTCCTCAGTATCACACTGCCACGTGACATGATCGACATCAACCTCAAAGCCAGCAAAGAAGAGGTGGGGATTCGCGCACCGAGTGTAGTAGCCCGTGCACTCTATCATGCGCTCCACCCTCAGCACACACAGCTCGTTGCCCCCATGCCCTCTGGTGCACCATTCCCTGCATACGAGGTACTCGGGTATCATCACAACTACGTGGTTGCACACAGCGCTGACAGCGTGGCGTTGTTCAATCCAGCCACGATAATGCAGTACTGTGCAATTACACACCTCGATCACGGCGCAGTATTGGTACCACCCTACCCCATCACCGCATCACACTGGCGTATCATGGCGCCACACCAACACACCCTCGCACAATACGGGCTCCGTACGGCCAGCGATGCGACGGGGCAGCCAGTCATCACACATCTACCCGTCTGTGCCAACCAACGCCCACTCAGTCAGGGTGTAAACCAACTCGTGAGCTGTCTGCGCCAGGGAGGGAGTGTGGTAGCAGCAGTGGCGAGCATGATTGACGCCACTACGCTGCTCCAGTGGCTGTCCCACCATGCCGAGCCGTGGCAAAGCCAGGCACATTATGTAATCCCCGACAGCAAAATCACCAACGCACTACGCCCACGTCGACCTATTGCAGAATTTGGCGAATCGCGACCACCACACAGACCAGTACCACCACAATCACGATAATTTCGACGATTCCCAGGGCACTCAACAAACGTCGTACCATAGCAGCCTCCTGTCTCGTTGTGGGCATCATACCATGCCACACGCAGACAGTGAGGCATATGGTATTATCATCACAGATGCGAGCGCAAAGGAATATCGTTATGCCACGATTTCGTGTGGGTGTACAACTCAAAAACCAACATACGACGTATGCCGATTATGCGGTAGGTGTGCGCCATGCTGAAGCGGCCGGTGTCGACACCATTTGGAACTGGGATCACTTCTTTCCCTTGTCTGGTGACCCCAATGGGCGCCATTTCGAAGGCTGGACTCTGCTGACCGCCATGGCCACGCTTACCACCCGCGTCGAGCTGGGCTGTCTGGTGCTGTGCAATAGCTACCGCAACCCACGCCTGCTGGCGCATATGGCCAAAACCCTCGACCACATCAGCAATGGGCGCTTCATTTTGGGGATTGGTGCCGGCTGGTTTGAGCGCGATTATGTCGAGTATGGCTACGAATTCGGCACCGCTGGCGATCGGTTGCGCGCCCTCGGTCAGAGCCTGCCCCAGTTCCGCACGTGGTGGCAACAAGAAATCCCTCAGCCGATGCGCGATATCCCGATTTTGGTCGGTGGTGGTGGCGAAAAAGTCACACTGCGCCTGACGGCGCAACACGCCACCATCTGGAACGGCTTTGGTCCGGCCGACAACTACGCCCACAAAAACCGCGTCCTCGACGAGTGGTGTGCCCAGGTTGGGCGCAACCCGGCCGACATCGAGCGCTCGATTACAATTGGAGTCAACGATCTCAACAATCTCGATGAGCTCGCCGCTGCCGGGGCCACCCACTTCATCATGGGGCACGATCACCCCTACGAGCGCGCCCCACTCGATGCGCTTGTGGCATGGCGTGACGCACGCAACAAGGCCTAAGGTAGTACTACACGATGATTGCCATCTACGACAGTGGCATCGGCGGGACGAGTGTGCTGCAGGCGATTCGTGCCGTTGCACCACACGCAGATCTCTTGTATCTAGCCGATCAAGCACGCTGCCCGTATGGGCAACGCAGCATCGCTGATATCCGGCAGATTGCACTCGGTTGTGCTAACTGGATGCGGCAGCAAGGCGCTGCACCGATTGTGGTAGCGTGCAATACGGCCAGCGCCGCTGCCCTCGCTGATATGCGTCTCGCCCATCCCCAGGTTCCCTTTGTGGGGATGGTCCCAGCCGTCAAACCGGCCGTACAACAAACCAAAAACGGCGTGGTCGGGGTAATGGCGACGGCAGCCACACTCCAAGGACGTCTCTTTCACGAAGTAACCACGCAGTATGCGCGGCACGTGCACGTCGTTGCGCAGGCTTGTCCCGGCTTGGTTGAATTCGTGGAAGCAGGTGATACCACATCATCAGCGGTATTTGATGCCGTGCACCACCACTTACAACCACTCCAGACTGCGGGTGCCGATGTAGTCGTACTCGGTTGCACACATTACCCATTTCTCAGCGAAATCATCCACCGCGTGGCACCACATATGACCATCATTGACCCCTCTGCTGCAGTCGCACGACAGACGATCCAAGTTTCCCAACAGGCTGGGTATACGGTAGCAGAACATGGCCGTATTCACTACTACACGACTGGTGACCCCGCGCATCTCAGCTGGCAGCTAAACGCCTTGCAACTCCCTGGTGGCCACGTTGATTTTGTTGCAGTAGAGGAGCTTTTATGAGTAATGACATCATCGGATTATTCGTGTCGTATCTCTATGCAGGTGCCCTGCTTGTGATTGGCGAAGTCCTGCATCGCCAGCTGGGTATCGCCAACGACATCACCCGCAAAGTCGTGCATATCGGCGCAGGGATGTGGATTTTTGGTGTGCTCGCGCTCTTTGACACATGGCAATACGGCGTGATTCCTTTTGCTACGTTTATCGGGCTCAACTACTTTTTTTATCGGGTCAAACTCTTTAAGGGCATTGACAGCGACACCGCCAGTCCCGGCACCGTTTATTTTGCAATTGCCATTACCGCACTATCCATCGTCTTTTGGCGTCCCGCAGGTCCCATCGACCACGCTCCCGCCATTGTGGCGGGGGTGATGACGATGACATGGGGCGATGCGCTTGCCGCCTTGATTGGCAAGCATTTCGGCACTCGTCGCTACACCATCAATGGCAGCACGCGCAGTTACGAAGGCAGTGCGGTGATGTTTGGGGTATCACTCCTCGTCATTGGGTTATCACTCAGCCTACTCCCTGGCTCGAGTCTGACCCCCTATGCGGATCTGCCTACCACCGCTGCCATCGTGATCGCCACAGTGGCGGGGGCAGCCACTGCCACCGTCGTCGAGGCGTTGTCACCCCACGGCACCGACAATCTGACTGTCCCCATCTGCGTCACGCTGGTCGCATTGCTGGCCGGATGATTAGCGGTTGTTTGCGACACCCCATTTAAGCAGTGCTAACCCGCCTAATCCGATGATGACCAGCCCGACAAACAGCATGTTGAAACCGTATAGCTCGGCGATCCCACCCGCAGCCAGTGCCGCAACCAGTAGCAGTGGCGTATTAAAGAGATTGGCCACAGCAATATAGCTGGCCCGCTTGTCGGTCGATGCAAAACTAAAAACCAGCGCCGAGTTTGCTGCCATATTGCCACCCATGGCAAAGCCACCAAGCACATACATCGGGTAATACCATGTGGCATCCACCGCAATCCACGGCAGTAGTAGGGCGACCATCCCAAGGCTACTGCCGAGAATAATCACACGCCGCCGCCCCCAACGGTCGGCAAGTGTACCGAGTACCACGTTGCCGAGTGTCTGTGCAGCCAGCAACACCACGGTAAACAGACCAACCATGCTCCCATCCACGTTGAACTGCGTAAGCGCAGATGCAGTCACAAAACTATGCCCCATCATCCCCACAGAAATACAGGCGTAGGCCACAATGTAGCGCAAAAAGGCCGCGTCATTGCGCAACAGGGCCGGCATATCGCGGATCAACGCCCAAAACGGTTGCTTGGGTTGTGGTGGAATGGCTGGCTCAACGGTAAACACCAAAAAGATGTAGGCAACCGCCATCAAGGCAAAACAAGTCAATGACAACAACCCAATATTGTACGGGAAGGCATAAGCGGGAATGAGTGTGTAGCCCGCAAACTCGAGTGCCGTGTTGTCGAGCACCCGTGTGGCCACTGCCGCACCTGCAATGCCCAATAGGCTGCCGACACCAAACTGTATGCCAAAAAATGTGCCCCACATGCGTTCCGGGATAATCCGGCTGATGAAATCGTTCCACGGCACACCGTTGAACCCAGCACTAAACATGAAAACCGCATAGAGACTAAAAAACACAATCAATGTGGTCGATGAGCTAAATGTATTGCCCATAAACAGCCACAACCCCAAAATAAGCCACGGAATACGCTCAAAAAACGTCAGCGTGAGAATCAGCGTTTTGCGCCGCCATAGATGCGCAATCAACGGCGCCATAAAGAGTCCTGGCAATAGCCACCCTGTGTTGGCGATAGCAGGAATGATGCCTTGCACCCATTTTTCTTGGGAATATTGCTGGACAAAATAGGGCAACACCGTCAGGCTCGACATCATGTGCATGCCCAACATGAACAGCCCACCCTCAATCACATTCAAGATAAAATTCCGCCGGGCGTACCGTGCCACAAACGCTTCGGTGGTTTCAGGCAACGGCATCGTATTGGGGGTACTACTCATATGACTGTATCTGCTTTCCGTTGCGCGTTCGGTAACGCCACTTTCATGATCATCACAATGCTCCCAATGACCCCAAAGCATGCCAATGCGATAAATAGGGCAGAATAGCCATAGACCCCAGCAATCCAGCCAGCCAACAATGGCGAGATTGCCGATACCGGTACATTAAACGTGTTGGCCGTGGCGATGTAGGTGGGGCGCGTATCGGTGCCGGCAAAGTTCATCACCATGGTGAAACCAGCCAGCTGATAGCCACCCATCGCAATCCCGCCACACACAAAGACAGGGTAAAACCACCATTCTGTTGGGGCCACCCAGGCAATCAGCAATGACAGCGCAGCCACCAGTCCCGAAAAGACGAGCACTTGCTTGTGTCCCCAACGGTCAGCTAATGCGCCTAGCCCAAAGTTCCCTAGTGCTTGAGCTGCCAGCAACACGACCGTAAACGTCCCAACGGTGCTACCATCGGACTGGAATTTGGCAAGGGCTGCTGCAGTCACAAAACTATGTCCGAGAATACCAAGCGACATGCCTGTGCGTGCCAGCAAATAAATGGTAAAGATACGGTCTTGCCGCAACAGATGCGGCATGTTGCGCAACACCGCCCAGATGGGTTGTTTGGGTTGCGGGGGGATGCGCGGCTCCTTTGTGAGCATCAAAAAAATATACGACATCATCATGAAGCCAAAACACGCCAACGACAAAATACCAATGTTGTAGGGGAAGGGATGACTCGCCACAAACGATACCCCCGCCATGCTCAATGACTCATTGGCAAGTACGCGGGTCGCAACTGCGGCCCCTGCCACTCCCAACAGGCTCCCAAGACCACTCTGAAAACCAAAAAACGTCCCCCAGCGCTGTTCAGGAATGACCCGCCCCACAAAATCTTGCCATGGGATGGATGTGGCACCGGCACTAAACATGTGCATGCTGTAGAGCGCAAAAAAGATGGCGAGGGTGGTGCTGGCCGAAAAGGTGTTGCCAATCGTTAGCCAGATGCCGATGATGAGCCACGGTAGCCGTTCGAGGAATGTGCCAATCAACATGATCGGTTTACGTGTCCAAAACTGCGCAATCAGTGGCGCCACAAACAAGCCAGGCAACAACCACCCCGTATTCACAATGGCAGGAATCAACCCCTGCAACCATTGCTCTTTGGAATACTGCTCGACAAAGTATGGCAGCACGGTAAAGCGTGATACCATGCTGATACCAAACATGAACAAGCCACCCTCGATGACATTAAGCCAAAAATTCCGCCGCGCGTACCGTGCCACGAAAGCCGCTGTGGCGTCTGACATGAGAACCTCTTCTCGTTATATACATGCACATTCCTAGACGTTTGACATCACGTCATACCTCAGGTATGCTACATATTGTGAACTTCATCGCAAAGTCTGCGGCAACAATGCCATATGTCAACAACCACTGATAACCTACACCATATCGATACACTGATTGGCACGCGCTTGGCCGCACACGCAAGTCACATTGCCGAAGAAGCCCTCAACAGCACTGCGATTGCCATACCGCGGCATGTTGCCGCCAAAGTCGTGCTTGCTGTTGCACAGAGCGGCACTGCCTCGTACCCGCGCACATGGCACGCAGCTGCCGCACTTGAGCTCATCCGTGCCGGCTCCGCCATGCATCGCCGCCTGGTCAACTCCACTAGCTCTGCAGTTGTGCACGGTCCGACACTCATGCTCGGCGACTACTTTTATGCGCTTGCCGCCAACGAAATGGCCGAATCACCACATGCCGAAATCATTGCCGACTACTCGACCTGTGTGATGCGCGTCGCTGAAGCGTTCCTTACTAGAATACCATTAAGTGACCCTGCCGTGCTTGTCAAGGCGATGGCCCATATCGATGCCGTCGAGGGTCACATCCTGCAATGCGCCGTGCGCGCTGGCTCACTATGCGGACAACACACCCACTTCGGCGACGGCGTGGTGCTTGGCAATGCCCTTGGGCGCTACGTAGCAAGTGCACTACACATCCGCGAAGCGCAAACCAATCCCCTCCACTCGTTGGCACGCGGGATAGTCATTCTGCCGTTAGCGTATGCCCTGCAACACGATTACATCACCACACATTCACTAATCCAACGCGCAGATCCGTTGACACTCACCCAATACCTCGATACAGTCGGCGCGCTGCAGGCGACTCAGCGCATCCACGAGGCTGCTGGCGACATCATTACCACAAGTTGGACAGCAGCTGGTGTGCTCGGTCACGACCTGTTTGTCTAAACCACCACAGCACGGATGTCGCTCCTAGACACACTATAGTAAGCCCCCCCCACTGCCACGTCCAGTCCCATGCGGCGCTTGCAATACCAGCCCAAATACATGCAATAGCAGCCATGCTCATGCGTTGCGGTAACGTCTGCCATGGCCAGCGCCACCATACCCACGCCAACACTCCTAACGCAACGACATACGCACTCATCTGCACACCCGTTGGGACAAGCGGATTCATGCGTGTCACCACTACAGTCCCATAGCTGTACATGAGTGCCAGCATGACGACGACCCACCCTGCAATCAGTGTGGGATCAACGCCGTGTGCCGTGGTACGACTCGCAAAGACAAGCAAAACCATGAGTACAAACAAATCAACATCACCGAGCGTCACTTGACTCGGAAAAGGGACCAACGCAAGCGCAAGCCATGCTGCCCACCCCGTACCCAGCGCACCCCGTGGCCACCCCATGGCCGGCGCTGTACGTAGTGCCATGACCAGCACAAACACGACGGGAAAGACGAACAGACGACTCCACGCATAGACCACAATACTCATACTAGCCATCTGTCACCTCGACCGGACGCCACACGTGATGCATCGCCCACGCAAGGACACCACACCATATGAGCACCAGCCATGGCACACCACCCACCATGGTGTGTGCGGCAGTCACAAACTGCCATGCAGTGGCGTGCGTCACATCGCCATACACACCTAGACTCGTTTGCAAGCGCGCCACACTCCCATGGAGTGGCAGCGCCACCCACATCAATAGCACTAATGCATTCTGGCGCACATCGTGCCATGTGAGTGTAGGTAAAGCACGCATCACCGGCACTGCCACCATGCCCAATCCCCACGGCCACCCCGCCGCCAGACAGACATGGGTTACCCCCCACCATGCCATAATGGCCAAACCACGGGTGTGGCGTGCAGCCAGACTGTGCATCACGCATACCCACGGTAATACCACGATACCAGCACCACTTGCCACGCCGATACACAACAACGCAGCACTCCACCACTGGATGGCATCACGCTTGGTCCAGACCGCGCCAGCAAAGCTACACAACGCCACCACGACTACTGCAACGTCCCACCACACCGGCCATGCCAACCGCGCAGTTACCACCAGCACAGGCATCAACCAGCGCGTAGCATCACGGGTCGGCGGCACGATGAGTGGCACACATGCGACCAGTAATGTCACACCCCACACCAACGGTGCCGGCAACGGGCTCCAGGCAACAGCGAGCGCACCTACTAGGAGCACGCGCTGCCAGACTGCGTAGGTACCCCAAAGGGGCGCAATACACGCCATTGGCGTCGGCAAGCCCATCCCCAACAGCGCCAACTGATTACGCCGTGACAACGGCATGTGCAGGAGGCGCTGGCTGGCAATCACGAGCGCCGGAATTGCCAGCACCCCCAACTGTGGGATGACACTACAGACGAGCGCGGCACTGATGATGAGCCACTGCCACATGTATTGCTCCCTCTAATACACACGACGGAGGGGCAATGCCCCTCCGTCGTATGTCACCCATATGCGTTATTATGCGCTCACCGGCTCACTTTGTGAGGCCAGATTGCGCAACACGTAGTGCAAAATCCCGCCGTTGCGGTAGTAGGCCAACTCACCCTCGGAGTTGATGCGCACTTTGACCGTAAAGCGCGTCTGTTTTCCATCGAGTGTCGCCACCACGGTCAGCGTTTGGCCGGGTTGCAGCGATTCGATGCCTTCGATGTCAAAGGTTTCACGCCCGGTGATTCCCAGTGACTGCCAGTTTTGTCCATCCACAAACGTCAGCGGCAACACACCCATGCCCACCAAGTTGGAGCGATGGATGCGCTCGAAGCTTTCGGCGATCACGGCACGCACCCCCAACAAGAACGTACCTTTGGCAGCCCAGTCACGCGACGAGCCCATACCGTATTCTTTGCCCGCCATGATGATCAACGGCGTGGCGTCTTTTTCGTACTGCATGGCCGCATCATAAATCGACTGCTGCTGACCCGTGGGAACATGCACCGTGTAGCCACCCTCGACCCCAGGCACCATCGCATTCTTGAGGCGGATATTAGCAAAGGTACCGCGCATCATCACCTCGTGATTACCACGGCGAGCACCGTAGGAATTGAAGTCAGCCGGCGCCACATCATGCTCTTCGAGATAGATACCAGCCGGTGAGTTCTTGGGGATGTCGCCGGCGGGTGAAATATGATCGGTGGTCACGTTGTCGCCTAGCAGGGCAAGGGCACGGGCGCCACGCAACGCTTTCATCTTGGGGAGCTCTTTGGTCATGCCACGGAAGTAGGGCGGATTCTGTACATACGTCGATTGATTGTTCCACGTATACAGATCCCCCTCGGGCACGGGCAAAGCATTCCATGTCTTGTTGTTGGTAAAGACGTTGCCGTACTGCGCACGGAACAAATCGGCACTCAGTGCTCGATGCAACGCATCATTGATTTCAGCTTCCGATGGCCAAATATCCGCCAAGTAGACCGGTTTGCCGTCTGCGCCAGTCCCCAGCGGCTCGGTGTTCATGTCGATATCCACCGTACCAGCAATGGCGAATGCCACCACCAACGGCGGCGACATCAGGTAGTTGGCTTTGACAATCGGGTGGATGCGCCCTTCGAAGTTGCGATTGCCGCTCAAGACCGCCGACACCACCAGATCACCCTGCTTGGTTGCCGCACTCACCGCCGCATCCACTGGACCTGAGTTGCCGATACAAGTGGTGCAGCCGTAGCCGATCACATTGAAACCCAACTGGTCGAGGTACTGCTGCACATTGGCTTTCTTCAGGTATTCGCTGACCACGCGTGAGCCAGGTGCCAACGATGTCTTGACGTATGGCTGCCGCTTGAGTCCACGCGCCACGGCTTTTTGTGCCAGCAAGCCTGCCGCCATCATCACCGATGGATTCGACGTGTTGGTGCACGACGTGATGGCTGCAATCACCGCAGCCCCGTGGGTCATCGACGTCGCTTGCCCAGCCACCGTCAACGCCACATGCGCATCGGCGTAGGTATCGCTCCGCGTGCCAGCCACCTGCTGTACCGCAGCACTCGGCTTGCCAAAGACCTTGGTCATGGCATCGTTGAACGACGTCTTGAGCGACTTGAGTGCCACGCGGTCCTGTGGGCGGCGTGGGCCAGCCACACTCGGCTCGATGCTCGACAAGTCGAGCTCCAACAGCGAATTAAACTGCGGAATCGCCATCCCGTCCACACGGAACATGCCCTGTGCCTTGGCATACGCCTCGACCAAGGCAATCACTTCCTCGTCGCGGCCGGTACCACGCAGGTAGCGCAGTGTTTCGTCGTCAATGGGGAAAAATCCACACGTAGCGCCATATTCAGGGGCCATATTGGCGATGGTGGCACGGTCAGCCAGGCTCAGCCCACTCAAGCCGTCACCACAGAATTCCACGAATTTGTCGACCACACCGTGTTTGCGCAACAGCTCGGTCACGCGCAACACCAAGTCGGTAGCGGTCGCACCTGGGGCAAGTTTGCCCGACAAGCGCATCCCCACCACTTCGGGGGTGAGCATCGCCAAGGGTTGGCCGAGCAGTACGGCCTCGGCTTCGATACCACCCACACCCCAGCCCAATACACCCAGCCCGTTGATCATCGTCGTATGGCTGTCGGTGCCGACCAGGCTATCTGGCATGGCGACCTGCTCGCCGTCGATGTCTTTGACGAGCACCCCTTTGGCCAAAAATTCCAAGTTGACCTGGTGACAAATCCCTGTTTCGGGGGGGACCACACTAAAATTGGTGAAGCTCTGTTGCCCCCAGCGCAGGAATTCATAGCGCTCGCGGTTGCGCGCAAACTCAAGATCCGCATTAATTTGCAATGCCATGCCGTTGCCAAAGGCGTCGACTTGTACCGAGTGATCAATCACCAAATCGGCTTGTGCCAACGGGTTGATACGCGCCGGATCGCCACCCAGTTGTTTCATGGCATCACGCATGGCGGCCAGATCGACCACCGCTGGCACGCCCGTGAAGTCTTGCATCAGCACACGAGCCGGTTTAAATGCGACTTCGCGTGAGCCGGCACTCGCTGGCGTCCATTTGGCGAGTGCGTGCACATCATCACTACTCGTAAATCCATCACCAACGTTGCGTAACAACGCCTCGAGGACAACTTTTACAGAAAAAGGGAGCGTGGCGAGATCCACACCCGCGAGTGACTGTAACGCATCGAGGCGATACATCACATACTGCTTGCTACCGACTTTGAGCGGAGCTTTGGCATTAAATACATCATGAAGCGCATCACTCATGTGCAAACCCTTTCGCTGTACACGACACCCCATGTGCCGATGTGCGTTATTTGCCCTATTATACGGCAAAAAAAGCGGAGCGTTGCTAGCCATACATGACAATTTCTGTCGTGTTCGTTATGTAGACCAATATGCATCAGAACACTATGAAATACCACGCACAGTGCCCATGGTACGATAGCGCATATCGGCATCACACGGGAGGTGTGTACCATGCAGGCACTAATGAAACTCGCCCCAGGGGTGGGCAACGTGGGCATCGGCGATATTCCCGAACCAGAACTCATCGCTGCACATGTCATCATCGAGGTGGCATATACCGGCATCTGCGGCACCGATTTGCACATCTACCACGACGAATTCCGCACTGCCCCACCGGTAGTTATGGGGCACGAAATCAGCGGGCGCATCGCCGCAGTCGCCACCGATGTACCCCATCTGCGTGTCGGACAACGCGTCACCACCGAGACCTATTACCACACCTGTACCACCTGCGCACACTGTCGCAACGGCCGTCCCAATTTGTGCCTACAGCGCAAATCGATTGGCTCGGCCGTCAATGGTGGGTTTACGCGGCTCGTCCGCGTCCCCGCTGCCAACATTCACCACATCCCCGACCACGTCAGCGACCAAGCGGCGGCACTGACCGAGCCACTCGCCTGTGTAGTCAACGCCTTTGACCTCGGGCGCGTCAGCGCCGGTGATGTGGTGGTCATCGCTGGGCCAGGCACCATCGGACTGCTCACACTCCAAGTCGCCCGCGCCCACGGCGCCACGGTCATCATGCTAGGGACCAGCGCCGACAGCCAGCGCCTCGCCGTGGCCACACGGCTCGGGGCTGGCCACGTCATCGACGTCACTCGTGACGACGCCACCCGCATCGTCACCGACCTGACGGATGGGCTCGGTGCTGACGTCGTCATCGAGTGTGCCGGCGCTGGTCCTGCCGCCCAACAACTCCTACAACTGGTACGCCGTGGCGGCCGCTACATGCAAATCGGGCTCTTTGGCAAACCAATCAGCTGGGACATGGATCAGGTCTGCTACCGTGAGTTGACCGTCACGGGCAGCAACGCCAGCGTGCCACACGCCTGGCCACGGGCCATACGCCTACTCGCAAGTGGGCATGTCGATGCGAGCGCACTCATCAGCACGGTGCGTTCAATTCATGAGTGGAAACAGGCATTTGCGGATTTCGACGCCAAATCAAGTCTCAAAATTATGCTCAAACCAGCGTAACAAAGGAGGCAGCATACAGTGAGGGGGAAATTGCGAATTCCCTCGCGTTCACGTCATACTGCCTCCCTCATCCTTCATACTTAGACGAGTCGCACCGTTACTGGGGCAAGATCAATGCCCTGCACCTCGGCCCGAATCGTGTCACCAGCAGCGATGACGGGTGGGGGGGTCAGTGTACCGCTACTAAGGATTTCGCCGGCAGTCAGTTGTGCAAACTGTGGCTGATTGGCAATCACAATGGCAATCGCTGCCAAGGCGCGTGCCGGATTACCCAGCACAATTGCACCACTGCCTTCGCCCGCTAGGGTGTCGTTTTTGTAGATACGTGCAGTGGCACTGCCCAGCTGTGCGACGAGTGCGGCCAAGTTGTCGTCTGTAGTGAGCATGCGCTTGGGGCCGACATACAGGGCATGGTGCAGGCCAAACGCGGATACTGCATCTACCCCCTTGAACTTCCAGTCTGGATAGGGGCATGATACGATTTCAAACCCTAGGGCAATCCATTCAACCGCCTGTAGGGCTGCTACCGGGTCACCGGTACCAATAACACCACTTTTGAGCCCAAACATGATTTCAGGCTCGATTTTGGGTTGGAGCGTGTGCTGAATATTCACCGTGGTGGTGCCCTGCGCACTATCAAAGACCGTGTCGTTGTAGACATAGCCCCATACCGGTGTGTTCATCTCCATGCTGGCCCAGGCCGCAGGATTGGTAAAGCCAATTTTACGCCCTACCGCCACACGACCGGCACGCTGGGCTTCCGCATAGTGCATACCGGCAACGGCATAGGCATCTGCGATAGTATAGGTGGGGTCTTGGGATGGTGGTGGTGTCAATGTGGCGTGTTGACGTGACGTACTCAGCTGTTGAGCCACAGAAGCGGCAGATGCCATGGGATGGTTCCTTTCGACTACAAACATTACCAGGAAATATGCACGGTATGATTTATCCCCCGTGTTTTCACATAGACAAACGGGCGCCCACCCACCATCTGGAATGCATCAGGCATGATCTGACCATCAAGCATCATCGTCGCAGTGGTGACTGTTTCTGGCAGCGGGATATTGAGTACCAGCATTTCACCTGAGCCCGTCACATCAAGCGTAATCTGCTGTGCGGTCATCTGCCAGGTATACGCCACGTACCCCGATGATGCCGGATAGCGCGCCACAATGGTCGCATCCGTCACTCCATCCATGGCCCAACGTGGTGACAACTTGACAGACGAGTACATCATACCCGCATCAAGCACACCTGCGGCGCCTTCCATGAGTGCGGCGAGCATTGCCGATGCCCCCCAACCATCACTCGGAATCGTGTCTGGCCCCGAGATGCCTGGTTGCCCGTTGGGATAGTACCACAAGTATGTGCCATCAAACCGATTCGTCAATACATTGTAGTGGCGCAACGTGTCAAAGCCAAATGCTTCCGAATTATATGCAAACGCACCACGGGCGAGCTCACCACCCACCAGCGGCATAATCCCGCCATTGACGTATTCGCCGGGGAGTTCACCTTTACGCCCAGCCATACCATAGGCACCTGCAGGGAAAGGTGGGTCAATACTAAACCACGGCAATACCACATCTGGTTGTTGTTGGCCCCGTGTATAGTAGGTTTCGAGCATCGCTTGCGCTTCGCTGCCATTTAGCACACCACGATTGAGGGCATACGCATTTGAAATACTCAGCTGTGCCTCCATGTCCACACCCGGCGCGCGCCACGTCGTGTCTTGTGGCACAAAATGCGTAAAAAACCGCCCATTCCAGCTGAGTGTTTTCACCCGTTGCATCACATCCTCGGCCATACGTCGATACTGACGTGCACGCGCTGTTTCGCCGACCACATCCTCGAGCGTCGCCAGCATGCGCAATGCCTGTACGAGCCCCGTGTTGTCACCATGGAATGTGCCCCACACCGTTGCATCGTCAACCCAATGTCGCGGTGCCGGCGCCCCCGTCTCTGGGTTTGTCGTGGTCGGTCCATACTCAAAATCCCACATGTCGATGGTGTAGGGTCGCCGAATCAGACCACGTTGGGCATCCCAGCGCAGCGGATCACTGGTCGTATACGCAATAGCGCGCCGCACCGCAGGCAGCATGCTCCGCATCCACTCGGTGTCACCACTCATCTGCCACGCTTGATAGACGCCATACGCAAACAAGAACTCCACATCGGCTTCGACTTCTTTGCGCCCAGCAGTTACACCGAGCCCCGGTTGATCAATCCAGTCTGGCAGACTGCCATCGGCTCGCTGGGCATCGCGAAAAGCGTTCAGCAATGATTTAACATCAGTTTCAATATAGCGAAATCCTTGCGCTTGATAGACATGGTCACGCAACCACAACAACGGGTTATCGGGTGACCGATAGCCACGCACCTCTTGCCCATTGAGGGCGTAACTGCGCATACTGCCCTGTAAATAGCGCACCGTCTGGCGAAAAACATCATCGTAGATGGGTTGCGACGTCTGCACCGTACTCTGTGCCACCAGTGTATACACTGGTGCAGTCAACAGGGTGTGTGTGCCTTGTGTGATCTGGAGTGTGGCGATCCCGAGGGCTCCGCGTGGTGTCACAGGAATAGACACTTCATCAGCGCGTACCACCACCGTCTCGCGCATGACGACCGTCTGCGCTGCATCAGTAATCGTCATCTCAACCGCCCCACGAATCTGTGGGAGCGTCACAATCAGTGTCTGGATGCGGAGCGGGGGCACATCGCCGAGAAAGCCGACCACAGGCGGTACCACAGGGGGTCGTACTTGGGTGCACGCAACCAGATTCCACAGCGTTGCGACACAAACCAGGCGATACAGCCATCTCATGGCCATTCCTCCATGCTCCAGCGCAGCGTGCCAAGTGGACCAGCATCAATGGCGATTTCATCACCTGGCACCAACCACGCACCACCGTAATCACTCAATGAGCACAACACTCCACTACTAAACACTGTGCCAGCAACGAGTGTGGTACTGCCGGATGCATGTGCGACAACATCGGCCATCGGGTAGTGTACGTCGCGCATGTTGACCTGCCCACGCACGACATCGTTGATGATAAGCTGCACGGGGATGTGCAACCGGCCATCGGCGAGCAGGTATTCATCGAGCTCATCCATTGTGGTGAGGTATGGACCCATGATGGCACCGACTGGGCGCGACCACATGCCGTAGAGGACATCGTCGTCAGCACGATCACGTGCCACCACACTTGCCATCAACGTCACTCCCACAATTGCTTCTTGGGCAGCACTGCTATCTGCATGTGTCACATCACGCCCCAGTACCCACATCAACTCATATTCGATGTCACACGCCGTCGTATCCGGAAAAGGGACAACTGCACGGTCACCGTGCCAGGTATGCGCCAATGCCCCCCACAACGGCGGACGCTCGTGCCAGTACAGACCCAGATGCTCGCCGCGACGATATACCATGCGCTCGTGTGCTTCAATATGCTGTGCAGTACGCCACCAGCCTCCTAATTTTGGCAGCGGAGCAAGGATTTGCACATCGTCGCGGCGCATCACCATTTCGACCCCACCAAACCAGTGTGCCCCCTCCAGCGCCGCCCGTTGGGCCAACAGCATGCGTTCGAGTGCACCAACCATGCCAATATGGACTACGTCGTGTGTGCCACACAGAATATCGTGTAACCCCAACGGCTGTAACGGACGATCTTCACTGAGCAAGGCCATCCCTTCGTGGATGTCGATAATGCCAATTTCACTCGCAATCCCTGTGTCTATCTGTGTGCCAGTACGGCGAAAACTCACCAATCGCATATGTCAACCCCACTTTCGCATTCCTGTACCTATTATACGGGTATCACCTGCTATTGACCGCACTCGTACTCTTTGATATACTATGCAACATAGTACTATTTTACATACTGATGTGGGGAATTGGAGTAGCGCATGGCCGATGCAAAAGAGATTCTACAGTTTGGCATCGAGGCTGCCCGTGATGGCAATCGCGAAGAGGCCCGCAATCTATTCACGTTGTTGACCAAACAGGATCCCAACAATATCCAGGCCTGGTTGTGGTTAGCCGGGGTATCCGACACACCAACACAACGGCGCAATGCGCTGGAGCGGGCCCTGCAGATTGACCCACACAACGAGATGGCGCTTCGTGGGTTACGTGCACTCGATGGAGAGCGACAGAGCGCAAGCAACCGTGGGCGTGGAGTTCTCAACACGGCGCGCGAGCGTACAGGTTCGTTTTTTGGTCGCCAGAGTGCCACACCTGCCTCAAGTGCGGGGCGTGCGAGTCGCCCAGCGACGCAGCTTACCAGCGAAGAAGAAGAATTAACTGAGGCGCTCGAGACATTTGACGATGAATACGCCGACAACGAGGGGCGCGGACCCAGCCCATTGATGTGGGGCGTATTAGGCACGGTATTTTTGTTGTTGGTGGTCTTTTTAGCAACCCAAATCTGGGGCACCGACATCAACATCGGCGGCATTTCAACGGGATCATTGCTTGCACCATCACAAGCCGAAGAAACCACTGCCGTGGCTGCCACTGTCGAAAGCATGGCGACGGCATCGCCACGGGCCACCATGACGCCCGCCATCACCGAAACACCCACAGCAGTTCCAGTGGTCGTCGTCAGTGAAGCAGATACACTCACCGACAGTGGGTGGACCTACGGTGTACGCAGCCCACTAGTGGCTGGTGATCGTACTGCCCGACTCGGTGATGTACCGCCAACCAATGGCCGGTATTTCGTGGTCGTCGTGGTCGTCGCAAACAGCAGTGGCACCACACAAGCCATCCCAGCGAGTTTCTTCGTGTTGAGTGACGACCAGGGTCGCGTGTACAACGTCAACGTAGAGCGCACCAACATGCTAATGAACATCGGTGGTGGGCGTGGGGTCGTCTCTGACATCATCGTCGAAGACACCATCCCCAGCGGACCAGCCCTCTTGAGCATGGCATTGATTTTTGATGTGCATGCTGATGCAACCAACCTAAAACTCTACGGCGGCAACAATCGCTCGCAGGGTTGGTTGATTGCGTCGAGCGTACAATAGTCAGCAGGCGAGGATGCATGGCAGATCACGAATGTAGCGCATTGCTCAGAACCGCCAATCGGCTTTATCGCATGGGGGATGCTCGCCGCGCGCGGATTCTGCTTGAAATCATGAGTGAAGTCTATCCTGAAAATGCGCAGGTCTGGGCGACATTAGCAACGTTGGCACACAACGATGCCGAAAAGACGGAATACTTGGCGCGCGCCGCCCAATTTCAACCCAGCTTGCACCCACTCTCGTAACCACGGTAGAGACACGCCCCCTGTGTGGTCATCACACAGGGGGCGTGCTGTTTATTGGTAGGCGGCGCGCAAGACGGGCAACACATCACGCCCAAGCACACGGATGGCATACAACGGGTCGGGACCGAGTGGTGGTCCAAAACTGATATGCCGTGCGCCTGCTGCGGCCAACGCATGCAATCGGGGAAGAAGATCCGCCCCAGTACCGGTAATACCAATATTGAGCATGGCTGGAGTCACCATGGCGCACGCTCGTGCTTCGTCATGGTCATGCTGAATCGCCTGCTCAATAGGGACAAATTCACTCCGTGCCACACCGAGATTCGCCAGAATAGTGTCACTCAACGCATGTCCATAATAGGCGATTTTTTGGCGCAGTACGGACTCAGCCGCCTGTGCATCATCACCAACAGATACCCAAATACAGGCTGCCATGTCGACTTCATGCGTGGCACGCCCCGCACGTGCCAATCCCACGTCCACGTGGGCGCGTGCCTGCTGATAGTGCTCCGGTGGGAACAACAGCGGGAGCCCGCCGTCTGCATATGTGCCAATCGCTTCGAGCATTTTGGGACTCATTGCACCGAGATAGATGGGAATGGGGCGCGTTGGCACGCGCAAATAGGCGTCGTGGCTCCATGTGCCGAGCTCTGCCCCCACATGCGGCACCCGCTCACCACGGAATAGCGCATGGAGCACATGTATGGTTTCAATCATGCGTGACAACGGGCGCGCTTGCGCGAGCCCCACCCACCCCAAAAAATCCCCGGCACCTGCACCAATACCAAGTAGCGCACGCCCACCTGATAACTCGTCGAGTGCAACCACTTGCATGGCCATCTCGGCAGGATGCATGGTGTAGGGATTGACAATGCATGTCCCCAGTTGAATACGTTGCGTCACCGTCGCACACGCCGCCAGAATTGGCCATACCCCATACAGAAAGAGGTCATCACTGACCCAGAATTGATCAAACCCTTGGTCTTCGGCTTCCTTGGCCAATGTCATGTATTCACGCACTGGGCGGTCGTTGTTGAAGCGCAGCGAAAAACGCATCACAGGCTCGACTTTCGTTCGCGGATTGTCCTTCTCATCATCATAATATCGCAATTCGTTCGGCTTCATTGTTTATTTGACAAATCTCCGCACCGCATGGTACTATTTTGCATGCGGGCGATTAGCTCAGTTGGTTAGAGCGCAACGTTGACATCGTTGAGGTCGGTGGTTCGAATCCACTATCGCCCACCATAATTCCCCATCATCTGCTCATTCCCCGTGATGTTTCACAGACGATTAATCAAGCGAGGTGACACGTGTGGCGCGTGTTGCGAATTCTGTATGTCACATTAATATTACGTTGCCCTGCGTGTCAACGTGGTGCCATGTTTCGGTCGCTGTTTCAAATGAATGTGCGTTGCCCCGTGTGCAATGTCGTTTTTGAGCGTGACCATGGCGAAATCACTGGTGGCATGGCCATCAACACCGTCGTCGTCTGTTCGCTCGGTGTGCTTGGCGGCGTCTTAGCCGTCGTTACCGACATTCCCACGGGCTGGTTACTCGCAGGGATTACCCTCACCATGATTCTGGTCGGGGTAGGATTTTATCGCCATGCACGCGCCTTGTGGGTTGGTATCATTTTTTTGACGGGTTCCATGTTTGAAGACGTCTAAGCAGTGAAAGGGAGCGCCGATGACAATTCGTTCCAGCATATTGCACGTTATTGCCGGGCTCGTCTTTGAACGCCCCGTGCGTACCCTATCTACCGAACAGCTGCGACTACGCCTCAGCAATAGTGGCAATATGGTCGTTGCAGCCATGCGTGCTGCCGGTGATACATCCACCCATCAAGGCGTTGCCACACACATCATTGGCATCGAGCGCTGGGGACAGGCACGCTTACGTGAGCTGCTCACACGCACTCATACCAGCGAAGAATACGACCGTTATCGGCCTGCCGTAGCGTCGATGACACACCTGGCCGAACTGATGGCAAGTACCCGTGCTGAGACGATTGCCGTGTTTGATCAGCTCTGTGCTGCCGGTATTGCAACCACTCAAGTGACTCATCACAACATGTTTGGTGCGATGACACTTGCAGGGTGGTTGCAATATCTTGCTGCGCATGCATCGCTCGAAAGTCGAAAATTACGCAAATAACTGACAATTCATGGGCAATTTTTGTCCATTTAATGGGCAAAAAGAGTTGATAGCCGGTTATCTTGACAGAAAATAGTGTATGAGAGTAATATAGTGCAAACAGTCCCCACACAATAGATTGTGTCATATGGTGATGCAGGTGTGTATGTGGATTGAGGATATAGATTATGGAGGATGGATGTGGGAGAAATTTTCCCCATTATTTTGTTGATTGTTGGTGCTGTCACTGGGTTTGTCATCGCTACGATGTTAAATAAATCGAACACGCAAAGTCAACTGACCAAACGTGATGCGGAATGGCAACTAAAGATTGAAGCAGTGCGTGCCGAACACAAAGAGCTCAAGATTCAGGCATCAGACGAGGCGTTGCGCATTCGGACCGAAGCAGAATCGCAAATCCGTGAAGCTCGACAATCATTACGGCAACAAGAAGAGCGCATCACGCGCAAGGAAGAAGTCCTCGACCGCAAAGTCGAGGGTGTTGAGCGGCGCGAGCGCACCATTCAGCAACGTGAGCGACAGATCGACCAACTCACTCAAGAAGCCGAGCAGTTGCGCGCACAACAGCGCCAAGAGCTGGAGCGGATTTCACAACTGAGTGAAGCACAAGCACGTGAGATTATTTTGGAGCGTGTCGAAGCAGAATCTCGCGACGAGGCGGCACGGCGCATTCGCGAGATCGAGCGGGTCACCAACGACGAAGCAGACAAGACTGCGCGCAAAATCATCAGCATGGCGATTCAGCGTTGTGCATCAGATTATGTCGCCGAAGTCACCGTCTCGACAGTGCCGTTACCTTCCGAAGAAATCAAAGGTCGCATCATCGGTCGCGAGGGGCGCAATATTCGTGCCTTTGAGCAGATTACCGGTGTCGACATCATCGTCGACGATACACCCGATGCAGTCACATTGTCGTGTCACGATCCCGTGCGCCGCGAAGTTGCCCGCTTGTCGCTCGGCAAACTCCTCAAGGATGGACGCATCCATCCCACCCGTATCGAGGAAGTTGTCGCCAAGACCCAGCAGGATTTGGATGTAGTCATGCGTGAGGAAGGTGAACGCGTTGCTTATGAAGCCAACGTACAGGGGCTCCATCCCGACCTCATCAAACTCCTCGGACGCCTCAAGTTCCGCACCAGTTATGGGCAGAATGTGCTCCAGCATTCACTTGAATGTGCCTTGCTGGCAGCACACATGGCCGCCGAGCTCGGTGCCAATATCACCATTGCCAAGACTGCAGCGTTGCTCCACGATATCGGCAAGGCAGTCGACCACGAAGTCCAGGGGCCACATGCGGTGATTGGTGCCGATATTGCCAAACGACTTGGGCGCTCTCCTGCCATTGTGCATGCGATTGCCGCACACCACAACGACGAAGAACCTCAGACCGTCGAGGCATTTTTGGTGCAAGCCGTAGACGCCATCTCTGGTGGGCGCCCTGGGGCACGTCGAGAAACACTTGACTTGTATATCAAGCGCCTCGAAGCCCTCGAAGGGGTAGCGACTTCATTTGAAGGTGTCCAACGCGCATTTGCAGTGCAAGCAGGTCGTGAGGTACGCATCATGGTCATTCCCGAGACAATCGACGATCTTGGTAGCATTCATCTGGCACGCAATGTGGCCAAAAAGATCGAAGAGAGCTTGCAGTATCCCGGGCAAATCAAAGTCACGGTCATTCGTGAGACACGGACAACTGAATACGCACGGTAAGTATTGGTCGATTTGACATGTAAATATGCCAGTGTAGACGCATCCATCTTCTTCTTAACTCGTCGCTACTGGCTCGTTGTCACTATGCAATGAGGGGAGGGTGTAGGATGGATGCGCACGTTACAGGTTCAGCGACAAATCAACTAACAGTGGGTGCTAGTGTGACATCAGATAAACTCGAAGTGTTGAAAGTCTCAACACGCTCACGTCCAAGTGCGGTAGCCGGCGCAATTGCTGGCGTCATTCGCGACAAACGGAGTGCTGAAATTCAGACCATCGGTGCTGGTGCAACCAGCCAGGCAGTCAAAGCAATTGCGATTGCATATACCTACCTGGCCGCAGAAAACATTGAAATCGTCTGTGTCCCTTCGTTTATGGATGTCATCATCGAAAACGAAGAACGAACTGCGATTCGTTTAATTGTGACGCGCCGCTAATCGTTGATACGATACGCACCACCACACCACACGCTGGTGTGGTGGTGTTTGTGTTTTGCAATGCGTCGCATCCCTCAGCGCCGGCGCCTATGGTATAATTGCCGACATGTGTTGGTGCGTGTGGAGGCACACCGCGTGAGTTATTCCCTGACGCTCGGTCCGTTTCATCCTGCCTGGCGTGGTCCAGTGCGCTTTATTATGGACCTCGAAGGCGAAACCATCACTAATATTGATCAGCACACTGGCATGAATGACCGTGGCTGTGCCGAGCGCATCACGCGCATCCCCTTGTCACAGAGCATGGCGTTAGTACCACGGGTCTGTGGCACATGTGGGCATGCACACATGCTCGCGTTCTGTCAAGCCATCGAAATGCTCAACGCAATCGATGTCCCCATGCGGGCACGGCTCGTGCGGATGATGGCGTGCGAACTCGAACGTGCGAGCATGCATCTCGCTGGGGCAGCTACCGTCTGTACAACAATTGGTGTGGAGCACCATAGTCGTGCACTCACTGCACTCCAAGGCATCGTGGTAGCCATCCTCCACGAACTCGCCCCACAACGTGACTGTATCATCATGCCAGGTGGATTATCCTACAACCCAGGTAACGCTGCATTATCATCGGTGCAACGCACCATCGGGCAGTGTGGCAAACAACTCTATGACACCATTGACCAAATTATCGACGATCGTGGAGTCTTGGGCCGTACCGTGGATGTGGGGCGCCTCACCCACGAAGCAGTGAGTCAACTCGATATTGGCGGGATTATTGCACGTGCCGCTGGAGTCAAACGCGATTTACGTTTTGATATACCATATGCCGCATATGAGCGTCTCGATGTCCAACGTGTTGTCCAAGAGGGTGGCGACGTCTATGCCCGCCTCGTGGTCATGTTACTCGAGACCAACGAAAGCATCAAAATGGTCGAGCAGTGTGGCCGTTTACTCAAAACAGGACCATATGAGGGTAATCTACCCGTGCTCCGTGAGGGCGTTGCCAGCGGGAGTGTCGAAGGACCCCGTGGCGCAATTACCTATATCATCAACAGTGATGGTATCCGCATCACTCGTTGTGAAATCCACGTCCAACGCCAACTCGACCGTTTATTGACACGCACTCTTCTCCTCAATACCCAGCTCGATGATTTCTTGCCGATTGTGGCATCAACAGATACATGTACTGCCTGTGCTGAACGTTAATGGAGAATAGACGGATATGTTGATTGTGGCCCTTTTGTTACCGTTATTGGCGGCGAGTGCAGCCTGGCTCCTCGATCGCGTGGTGCCTACACGACATATTGGGTATGTGGCGATTGGCACCCTCTTTTTGAGTTCAGTGGTGCTTGTAATTGCTGGGCTTGTCCTCGGGCTACCACTGCAAATGCTGGCCATCCCGTGGATACAAATTGGTGACTTCACCGCCACACTCACCCTCCGTTTTGATCCACTGACGTGGACAGTGACCTGTATTGTCTTGCTGGGGAGTGCCACCGGCATGGTCGGGCTGATTCATTCATTGCCGTACAATCTGCGCAACTATGGGCGCCTCATCTCGTTGCTTTTGTTGCATGTGGTGGTGATTATCATTGGGATAGCAGCCCAAGATATGCCGTTGCGGATTTTTGCATGGGGGATGGCCGCATTGGTAGGTGGCTTGTTGATGCGTCTGAGTGGTGCATTGCCAGGGAGCAACACACCCCTGATTAGTATTGTGGGTGGCATCAGCAGCGCCATTTTGCTCCTTGTGGCAGTCATGTGGCGCCAATACCTCCCTGTGGGATCTCTACCAACCGCACTCGTCTTGTGCTGGAGCTTTGCAGCTTTTGTCGCCATGGGGCTACTGCCGTTTCATGGGTATGTGGCAAGTCTGAGCAGCGCTCCCGCCATCTTAGCCGTTTTTATGATTCCACTTGGGACGCCCCTACTCGGACTCCTCACATTCGTTGACATGGTATCCACCCAAGCGCCTCTCTTGAGTACCACAACCACACTGGTACTCACCGTGATGGCCATCATGAGCGCCCTGGGGTGTGCCGCTGGCGCCATCGGAGCGGGGCGGTTACGTAGCATGCTCGGGTGGCATGCGAGTAGCCAATTTGCCATGGTTGTGCTGATGGCATTGAGTGATGTGCGCATTCTCGTGCTCGGCGTGCCGCTCCTGATTGTGAGTGGCATCATTTCAACCATCATGATTGCCCTTGCCATCGCATTTGTTGAAGTGCGCAGCAACACCGACGAGCTGAGTCAGCTCCGTCCCCACGCCAACATTGGCATGGCGGGCGTGATTATCCTGATTGCCGTAGCCTCATCCATCGGGTTGCCTGGCACACTTGGGTTCATTGCACGCTGGTGGGTCATCGAAGTCATTTTTGCGCAAGCACCGTGGATTCTCGTTGCCATGTTGGTCGTCGGTTCCATGCAAGGGTTGGCATGGTCGGTGGTACTCGCAAGTATTTGGCGCCGGAGTCCACGCACACTCCGAGCAACTCCACTCATCGTATCAGCCATCCCCACCTGGGGCGCCTGGATTGGCGCTACATCCTTTGCGGTACTGTTACTCGGTCTTGGCATCTTTCCCAATCTCGTGTGGCAACGCTGGGTGACCACGTTACAAAAACACTTCGCCATTGATGCGGTCATTACGCAACCAACCATGCCGACGCTGTGGCAACAACTCGGATTGGCTGGGATGGCGCTGTTAATTGTGGTAGTGCCACTGATTGCGAGTCGTACCGCACAACGATCACAACTCGGCGCAAGTGAGCAGCAATCCGTGGCCGTAACTCCGATTGCTACTGCCGAAAGCATGTCGCTCTTGACTGGCATCGTCAAAGCAGATGGAATCCTGCATGGTGCCTGGCAGGCATTGATTCGGATTGGGCAAGCCATTCAGTGGGTACTCAAACTCGGTGAAGAGCGCTATTATGTGGCAGGGTTAGTGATGGGGCTGATTGTGATTGTGCTGTTGTTGATATAGAGGTGCAGATGACTGAATTCATTAACACACAATGGCCATTAATTGGCATCGCCCTCTCTGCAGGGCTGATCTTGTTGGCACAACAGTGGCGGAGCACGCTCATCGGGCTCTTGTTCAACTATATATTTGTGGCGGCTTTTTTGGCACAACCACAGTTCGGCAGTGCCGACATCGACGTATTTGGGATTAGCATTCGCACGACCATCCTGGTCAAGCTCATTGCTGGGCTCTCGGCAGTGCTGATTCTGGCCGTCACTGCACTCACCTTTTCGCGCGATTACAATGCGGATGCGCTCGACGAGTTTTCCTTGGCCGAGTTACGCCGTGCCGCGCGCCTCGCTCAACGCAAACAACTTGTGGCACCGTTGCGTTTTGCTGATTTCGTCGTACCGATGTGGGCACTTATTTTGGCCGCCATTGCAAGTTTCATTTTGCCACGGCTCTATCCTATTGGGAGCGAAGACGTCGACTTCGCATGGTATTGGCTCACCCTCACGGGGATATTCACGATTGTCACCGCCAATGACCTGCTCAAACTCGGGCTGGGGTTGTTGGTGTGTGTGAGTAGCATCGATCTGCTCTACACCGCCATTGCAAGTACCGTTGAAGTCTTTCCGTTGGCGATGTTGGGATTAACGACTATTGTGCTATCGCTGTCGGTGTCGTATCTGAGTGGCCTGATGTACGGGCGTCTCAAGACACTCGAACTCAATGAATTGTACAAACGCTAATGCTCTACTTACTCATCATCTTTTTTCCATTTGCGATGGCTGCCGGGCTCTATCTCTTGCGCAAACAAGAGATGACCGCTATTTCTGGTGGCATGCTGGCTGTCGTCGTGCAAATCGCCCTCGTCATGCAGCTGCCCGTTGATACCCCAGTGCGCATTCTCGGTCTCACCATGACAACCGACCCACTCGGGCGGATGGTGATGCTCACCATTCTCGGCGTCGCACTCTTTTCATTTGCCGTCGCGTTTTTTATTGCGCACGGCGAGCACTTTGTCCCCGTCAGTCTGCTCATTCTCGGCTTCACCAATACGACCGTGTTATTGCTACAAGAGCCGTTTGTGGCCACGTTGTTGATGGTGAGCAGCGGGTTGCTTGCCATTCTGGCCATCGTCGACCTGCCCAGTGGCAGCACGTTGCTCGTTGAGCGCTCACCCCTGATTACCGCACTCCACTATTTGGTGGTGGTATTGGTGGCTGGTTTTGCCATGTACATGGCCTACGTACTTCTCACCATCTACTGGCCCACCGAACAATCCGGCCAAGGGTCACCTGCCCACCTCATCATGGCCTTGCTGATTGCCGGCTTTGGCATGCGCTTGGCGATTTTCCCCTTTCATTCGTGGCTGGTCGAAGTATCCGAATTCGCCGAACCCATGGTCACGGTGTTGATACTCACCGCGCTCAATAGCACCAGTTTGCTCTTTCTGATTACCACGTTTCAGTTTTTCCCAGTCATCGTGAGCGAAAACGAACACGGCATGCGCATGCTGATGTATCTCGGCTTAATCACCGCTATTCTGGCAGCGCTGTTTGGGCTGGCATCACCGCATCTGCGCCGCACCCCCAGCTACTTGGTCGTTGCGAATAGTGGCTTGATGCTCTTTGGCGTCGCAAGCACGAGTAGTACGGGGCTGGCAGGTGCTATTTTTGAACTCTTTAATCAGATGATTGCAGTCATCATTATTTTTGTCTCGATTGCCTTGCTTGAGCGCCCCGATGGACGCCCGGTGACAACCATTCGGCGTGATCTGTTGTGGCGCTGGCCACTCGCAGGCACCGGGCTGATTGGCGGGCTCTTTCTGTTGCTGGGCATGCCACCGTTTGCATCGTTTACCAGCAAACTGCTCCTCTATGATGCCGCAGCACGCACCGGTACCAACTTTGCAATTCTCATCGGTATTGGGTCACTGCTGATGCTGGCGGCCATCGCCCGCCTGCTCTATGAACGTCTGCTCGGAGCCGCCGAAGAGCTACCCACCGAAGAAATGCCCATCTTGCTCGCCACCCAAGAAATCGAGCGCTTTAGTGATCGCACACTCCTGCGTGAGCCCGTCGGGTTAACTGTGGTGCTCTTTGCGTTGCTGGGTATCAGTTGTGCCATCGGGTTGTATCCGCAGTTGCTACTCACCACCATCGATGATATTATTCGTGGGCTCACCTTTGTGCGCACGTCATCGTAAGTGAGGATACGCCTATGACCATTCGCGTTTTTCGTGCCAATACCGGATCATGCGGCGGCTGCGATGCCCATGTCGTCTTGGCTATTGGTCAAACAGACGACCTCGAGTTGGTGGCGTCACCACTTGACGCCGACGTATGGCTGATTACTGGCATTCTTACCACGTTTACCCGCTCCACATTGGTGCAAATGCTCGGCGAGCTCCACGAACGCCCACGCATCATCGCCGTAGGACAATGCACCTTGAATGGGGCTCCATTTGGTCGTGGCGGGCTCACCGATGCCATCGAAATCCCAGTCACCGCCACACTCGATGGCTGCCCGCCGACACCTGCGCAAATCGTTGCATTGATTCGGAACGCGAGCTAAGCGCACTGGTATACTGATGATGTGAGGGCATCTATGCCCTAAAGGGGAATAACGGTGGATCTACTGATAGCCTATCTACTCTACCCGGGGGTCATACCCGTTGGCTTGGGAACGTTCCTGTTTGGCATACTCGTACTCAAGCGGCGACTGGTCTTCCCCACGGATTGGCGCAAAGCCCTCTGGAACGTTGACGGCTTTGCTGCCCTGGTAAGCATGTTGTTGGCAGTAGGGGCCAGCATATATATGCCGTGGCCGTACAACCCCGTGTATACATCCATTGCAGGGCCACTGTTGATGTGGGCTGCGCTCGAAATCGCCTATTTACTGCCACCACTCGCAGCACAGACAGCCTCGTCGCCTATGGTCGTTCGAGGCGCAGCACGCTCATTACAAATCGGTCTGGCAGGGCGGGTCGTCATCTGGTGTGTCTTTTGTGCCTTGTACTGGGCCAATCAACGCTGGCAGCTCAACACGCTCCCTGCCCTCATCCTGGCCTGGATTGCTGCCGTGCTCGCCCTCCCTGCTGCCATCGGGATCGGCATGTTCCGCAACGACACCGCCCTGACGGGCATGATGACGACCGGGCTCAATATTTCGACAGTGGCACTGCTGCAAATTGCTACCGACATGCGTGCCGCCGTATTAGTCTTTGCAATCACCACCAGCGTGGTACCCGTTGATATTGCAAGTACTGCACTACGACTCGCACTCGTCATCGTGATGACACTGGTGACACTCGCCGCCATGCGACTCTTGGTACGGAATCAACCATTTGCAACGCTGGCTGCGGCATTGCGCTGGTGTTGGTGGCGGGCGCTCCCTCCAGCGTTGTTGGCACTCGGCTATCTCGCCTTTGTAGTGGCGTAGGATACACGCAATGTATGCACTCTCAACCGTACAACTCGCCATTCCGCATACGCCGATTCGCAATGTGAGCATGCACATCCCTGCGAATACATGCTACGGGATTATCGGTGCGAGCAACAGCGGCAAAAGCCTCTTGTTGAGCACCCTAGCCGGGCTACACGGGCGTGTGTCTGCCCAGGTACACATCAATGGGCAATCGAGCATTCAGGCAACGCGCCATGTGGGCTACGTGACCCCACGCATGCAGCTGCCCGCATACATGACCGTGCAACACCTCTTGCAAGAGCAAGGCACGTTGCTCGGCTTTGACTACGACACCACCATCAGCCACTACCAGCGCGTCTTGCGCTGGTGTGCCCTCGAACAATTCGCCACCGTCACCATCCGCCAACTCTCACACTTTGACCAGCGGCGTGTGATTTTGGCGAATGCCATGATGGCGCGCCCCCATGTGCTCCTCATCGATGAGCCAACTGCCGGGTTGACCGCATACGAACAACTGGTGATGGTCGATATACTCGAGAATCTGCGCAACCGCAACATGACGATGGTGATTGCAACTCGTGGCAATGCGCCCCTCGAATCACTCTTTGATCTCATCGGGATTTTGGCTGATGGACAAATCGTCAGCGAGCTCGATGCCCAACAAATCCGTACCCTGCCACGCACATTGATGATCTACACCAGTGAACTCCCATCTGCGGCACATGAGCACATTGTGGGCATCGATGCAACTATCGTTGCAACTCAACGCACCATCGTCTTGACGGGCATGGCAGTGCAAAGCTTGTCACAAATTCTCCAAGTGCTGCTCCACTACAACGTACACATTTTCCGCATTGAGCCGCGCAACAACCCATTGCACGACTTAGTACGCCAGGCGACCACGCCCCAAGTCCTCGCCCAGCTCTATCCGCCTCGCAGTATTACATCCCAAATCGATGAACATACCACATCATTGACGGGGGCATAATGTTACCACACACTGATGACACGTTTGTGCAACCGCGCGTCGCTCCATTTGTCGTCTTTTGGCGATTTGTGTGGATGATTCTCGTTGAACACATACAGTCGCAACGAGTAGTTATTGAATGGGGAAGCGCCGTGGGCGTGGCGCTGGTACTGCTTCGTGACAGCACCAGTGCAACTGCCGTGATGGGCACATGGGCGCTGTATGCAATATTCATTTCGCTCTATACCACATCCGTACTCGCTGATACCGCCGAACAACCATTTCACATCCAGCGTCTGCTTGCAATCCAATCACGGCGTGCGTTTTTGTGGGCCTATCTGTGTGCGGCAGTAGTGATGGCCGCAAGCTGTCAACTCATCCTCATGCTTGTCAGCGTGCTGGTCGCACCTGCGGCTCGCCCTGAGCTCTTGACCGTGCTTGCATCCCTGCCCAACATCATCCTCATCATGGTGACTGCCACCGCATGTATGATTCTGTTGACACCACTTGTGTCGTCGGTGTGGCAACGCATTAGCGTGCTCTTGTTGATTGCTATCCCAATCGCCTGGGGGAGCATTGCACCACGGCTCATGCCCGCAGAGGCACTGCCCATCAGAGCCATCCTTAACACGGTGTTTGGTGTGATGCTGTGGCCAAGTTTGCACCTCTATGCAACTGCCATTACACCCAGTCTATCATCGACCACGCTCAGCGCCTACGCAGTTCACATGGGCATCTGCACGCTGTTTATTCTGTTGGCAACTCGCTGGTTTACCCGCAAACACATCACCAACATCTAATACACAAACACCGCCTGCCAGCATGCTGGCAGGCGGTGTCACCATAAGTATTTATGCGACACGTACCGCCGCAGCGTCAGCATCGGTGCGCTTGAGCGCTAATACCACCATCATGATAAAGACCACCCAAATCGTATCCGCCAACAGCAGGTGGAACAGCTGAATCGGAATCGGTGCCAGTAAAATGACATTGACCACACCCAATACGAGTTGTGCCACGTACGCACCGAGCAAGACCCAGCGTGCACGGTAGATACTCGCCTCGGGACACAATACCACGAGTGCCTGCGCAATCACGACCATCACCGCACCTGTGACAATCGCAATCACTGGATGCAATACACGTAGCCGAATCAAAAAGTGCGCCGCTGGATCAAATTTTTGGGCGAGACCCTCTTGGAGTGATGCTGCCGGAAATAACGTGTCGCCGAGGGCCGCAATCGCGCCACTCGCACCGAGCAAGAGCATCATCACTACCCCCAGCACGATCCACCCCAGTATGCGCCCACGCCCAACAATATCTGGACGAGGCACACCCCGCGCCCACATCCCCGTCATTGTCACAAATGCGACCAGCAACAACGTGTTGATTAGGTGTATCGACATCGCAACTGCACGCGCCATCGATGAATTATCAGCAACCAACTCAAACAACACCAAGGCAGCCCCAAATAACGCCTCGATAATCACAAAAACAATCGATAATACGGCACCCACACGCACGATGTGCCCCTTGGGGTAGAGACGAAAAGCAAAAATCGTCATCCCCAACACCATCAGCATCAATACCCCACTAGTCAGGCGGTGCGAAAACTCGATGATGGTCTCGAGCATCGGCGCTCGTGGAATCACCTCGCCGTTACACAGTGGCCAGTGATCGCCACACCCTGCACCCGACCCGGTGGCACGCACAAATGCCCCCCACAGAATCACCAAAATCGTATATGCCAACACAACCCAGACGTAGCGTTCATAGCGTTTGTGTATCATACTCTGTTACTTTCTTCACAACCACTGCAACCGGCGCCATTGTACCGCAGTGCCCAAAAGTATGCAAATAGCCCTGTTGAACATGCTACAATGGCGTCATGAACGTACAGACGGTACATTTTGTGAGTACAAGCGTCGCCGATACCATTCAGCTCGGCACATACCTTGGGCAACTCCTGCAACGTGGCGATGTGATACTGCTCGCCGGGGATTTGGGGGCGGGCAAAACACACTTCAGCAAAGGCGTGGTCGCAGGTATCGGCAGTAGCGATAGTGTGACAAGCCCCACATTTGTCTTTATCAACGAATATCGCGGGCCACAGCGCCTACCGATTTTTCATGCTGATCTCTACCGCATCAACACACCTGCTGAGCTCATTGGCATCGGCATTACCGATGCAACTGACGGTCACGGTATCTGCATTGTCGAGTGGCCCGAACGCGATCCCAGCCTGCGTGACATGCCGCACATCGCCATACACATCGCCCATGTCGACCAGCATACGCGCCGTATTAGCGTCAACGCACACGGGAGCCGCCCACTGCACATCGTGACAACACTCCAACACACCAGCGCGCTTCAGCACATGCAACAGGTCTCACCATGATACTCGTCGCCATCGATACCAGCACCGATACCAGTGGCATCGCTCTGTGGGATGATAGCGGGCTGCTTGCCCAAATGCAGTGGCAGAGCGGCCGCCGTCACAGCGAACAAGTGCTCGCCCAACTCGACCACCTGTGCCGCTTGTGTGCCATCCAACCCACTGCGATCACACGTGTGGCAGTCTCGTGTGGACCTGGCAGTTGGAGCGGTATTCGCGTGGGCATCAGTATTGCCAATGGTATTGCTATCGCCAACGACATCCCGGTGGTCGCCGTCAATGCCCTCGACATGCTCGCCTGGCCGTGGCGTGGGCAACAGCCCATCAGTGTGGCGCGGAGCCTAGGACGCGGGCGCATCGCCCTCGCGCACTACCCCGCCGACCACTGGCAACCCGCCACCATCAGTGCACACAATACCCCACTCAGCGCCCTACCCACCATCACCGCCTGCTGTTGCGATACCCATCTCTGGGCGCAACTCGCCCCTCAGCTGGCGCACACCACCTATCACCCACCCCTGCACGCTACACCAGCACTCGTGGCCATGATCGCACTCCAGTCAGCCGATGCACAGGCACCCGTGGAGCCCATCTATCTGGGTGAACCCGTCCAACCCCTCACACCCGGCTAGTCGTTCCTTGTATTGTGTTGTGCGAAAAAACACATGCCCCGTGACACCATCACCCGCGCCGCCCCCCATGCCACGCCACAACCGCCCAGTTGCAAGGCGGCTTGGTAGACCGTGGCGGGTATCACGCAACACCGCTCATCCCAATGCACCCTACCACACTATCCATACCGCATCACTGCTTGTGCCGCGTGTTCACCACTAATCATGGCCGCATTAATACTACTGGCTTGGGTGTATTCACCTGCCAAAAACACCCCTGGCTGTGTTGCGACCACTGCTTTGGGCAACGTTGGGTGGATACCAGGTGGCTGCGGGAATTGCGCATAGGGAATACGATAGAGACGCAACCGGCGATACCCCGCAAAACGCTGCTGCGCTGCCGGGTCTACCACTATACGTGCCATGTCTGCTTCTGCATGCGCATACAGCTCATCATCACTCATCTCTGGCACACCCAACACAGTCGCACTCCACAAATGGCGCCCTGCGGGAGCATAGTGTGGTGCCACCGCACTCAATTGACACGCATTATTCACAAATGCATCACTGTTGGCATTGAGCCAGATTTTGCGCATCGTCGTGACCGCACTGTCACCTTCCCAGTAGAGCGTGGTCGTTGCCAAAGCTCCACTCGGTAGCGGTACGCCGGCCAACTGCTGTGCGACAGGTGCCGGTACCGCCAAAATCACCCCATCAGCCAACAAAAGCCGTCCATCGTGTGTACGCACACCGACCACACGTGATCCCTCATAGACGAGTGCAACAACTGCCGTTTGCAACAACAGCGTACTCATCTGGGCATCGAGACCATGGGCGAGTTGGGCACTCAACGCCCCCATGCCCTCCCGTGGCACCACCGTACGTCCATCGCTGAGCATCTTGAAATCAAACAAAAAGCACTTGGCACTCGTTGTCAATGAGCGATCAAGAAAAATACCGCCATAAAACGGTGCAAAAAAGCGCGTAATGACTCGTTCACTAAAGCCAGCCGCACGCAAATACGCATGGGTTGTTGTATCATCTCCACGCCGAATGTGCCCAATCGTCGTGCGGCGCAACCACAAACTCAACCACAACACACGTAGTTTGTCGCTGGTGGTGGCTGCATCCGACCATAGCGCCGCCCACGTCGAGCGCCAATCACGGAGCGGATCGGTCAAGATAGACGTCTGACCCTGATAGCTGATGACCGCACCAGGGTCAAATGCACAGAGTGCCAGATCGCCCAAGTGGACCCACCGTTTCACTGCTGGATAGGCGTCAAACAAGACTTGGAAGCCACGATCCAAGACGAAGCCATTCACCACGTCCGAGCGGACGCGACCGCCGACCGCATCACTCGCTTCACAAATCGTCACCGTGTGACCGTGCTGCTGCAGTGTGCGCGCCGCGACGAGTCCTGCCATGCCCGCACCGACAACTATATAGTGCATGACCATTTCTCCTGTTGATGCGTGTGGATACATGGGATATGACACAGGCCAGCGACACCATGACAGCATGTATCGCTATGCTATATAATACCTGTGAATGCGTCCATCAACAAAGGAGTCCCACGTGGCATATACGTTGTGTGTCCAACTCTACACCGTCCGTGACGCCATGGCCAACGATTGGCAAGGCACCCTGGCTCGTGTTGCCAAAATCGGGTATACCGGGGTCGAAGTCGTCTACACCGACCAAATTCCCGCAGCCACATTTCATGCTGAGCTGGTGCGCAATTCGTTGCGCGTCTCTGGTGCACATGTCGGCATCGACTTCTTGCGCAACTCGCTCGACACGGTCATTGCCGACCTCAAACTGTTTGGTGCTCGCTACGTGATTTGTCCGTGGATTGCGCCAGACAAACGTGGTGGTGCCGCTGAGTGGCGTGCCCTCAAAAACGAGCTCGAAGTGATTGGCACACGATGCCGAGCAGCAGGCATGCAGTTTTTGTATCACCACCATGACTTCGAATTGACGCCCATTGGTGATACCAACGCCCTCTCCATCCTGCTCGACGAAAGCGCCCCCGGCACCATCGATGCCGAAATCGACATCTACTGGGTGGCATTTGCTGGTATGGACCCCATCGCGATGCTCAACAAGTACAAGGGGCGCATCCCGTGTGTGCACCTCAAAGATATGGGCGCAGGCGCCAAACGCGACTTTGCCGAGGTTGGGCATGGCACCCTCGATATGGCTGGAGTCATCAAAACAGCAACTGCCAATGGTGCAGAGTTTCTCATCGTCGAACAAGACGTCTGCCCTGGTGACCCACTGGATAGTATCACCAAAAGCTTCAACTGGCTCAAACAACACGGCTACTAATCTTTACAATTACACCGCAATCTCCCTGCATGCTCCCCCAACGTCTGGGGAGCATGCATTTCTTAAGAATTCTCTCATTCTTTTTTACGCCCATTTCATGCTATTTTCCGTATAGTAGATAGAGTGTACACGACACGAATAATGCCGTGCCGCCGAAGTCACGTCTTGTGCAGTGGTGTCGTGTTGTTGTTTACCACGTGAATTAATTCACACGTCGGTGTGTCTACAAAAGGAGCTCTTCCATGGCGGTACGCCCCCCCCGCGAGCAACTCGACGGGATGCCCATCTCGGACACCTCGATACGTCAGCCCGTGTTTATCACGATGTTGATGTTGTTAGCCATCACCTTTGGAGTGTTGTCGTTCAACACCATTCCGGTCAACTTGCTCCCCGAAATCAACCTCACCTTTGTGGCGGTTACCGTCAATTACCCTGGTGCAGGTCCTGCAAGTGTGGCCGAGCAAGTCGCCAAGCCGATTGAGCAGGCCGTCAACACGTTGAGTGGCATCAAACACATTACGTCAACATCAAGCGATGGACAAGTCGTCTTACTCCTCGAATTCAATGAGGGGATAGATGCCAAACAAGCCGAAGAAGATGTACGCAGCAAGGTCAACTCGATCCGCAATAGTCTGCCACGCGACATCCGTGAGCCGATTTATCAGCGTTTTGACCCCAATCAAGCAGCAATTATCTCGATTGCAATCTCACCCAAAAGCGATATTGATCCGCTCCAGCTCCGTGATATCATCAATGACCAGATCGTGCCACGTATTCAAAGCGTCAATGGGGTTGGTTCAGTGGCGTTACTCGGCGGCCAGACGCGACAAATCAATGTCAACATGAAGCTCGACAAACTCCAGGCGTATGGGCTCATCCCAGCACAGTTGATCGGTGCCCTGCAGCAAGCCAATGCCAATCTCGGCTTGGGGAGCATGACCACTGGCACCCAAGACGTCAATTTACGGGCACCAAGTATGCTACGCAGCGTTGACGACATCCGTGCCATTGCAATCACCGGCACCAACTACACCATCAACGACGTTGCCACAGTCACCGAGGGCGTGGCCGACCAGGTCAGCTACACCCGACTTGACGGCAAAGACACCATCATCCTCGATGTGCGCAAGCAATCGGGGACCAACACGGTGCAAGTTGCCAATGCCGTCAAAGCCCAGCTCGAAAAGATTTTCGCAGACCGCAACGATCTCGGTTATATCATCCCACGTGACCAATCAGTGTCCGTCGAGCAGGCAGTTATCAGCTCACTCGAAGAGCTTATTTTTGCGTCATTAGCAGCATTACTCGTCGTCTTCATCTTTTTCCGTGATGCGCGCAACACCTTGATCACCATGGCCGGGTTGCCCATCATCTTGATTGCCACATTTGCCTTTTTGCCCCTCTTTGGGCTAACCATCAATTTGATTACATTGTTGGCCCTATCGCTGGCAGTAGGACTAGTCATCGACGATGCGATTGTGGTGCGTGAAAACATCTTTCGCCATACGATCCGTGGTGAAAGTGCACGTGTTGCCTCGAGTAAAGGCACTGCCGAAGTCTCGTTGTCAGTCATTGCCATGACCCTGACCATCGTGGCGGTGTTTGTGCCCGTCACCTTTACCACGGGTACCACAGGCATCATTTTTAAGTCGTTTGGTATCACCGTGGCTGTGGCCATGTTGTTGTCACTCGTGGAAGCGTTCACCTTTGCCCCAATGTTGTCGGCCAATCTGTTTAAAGCCAAAGCCAACAAGAACGACCATAGCCACGATTTGATGCCACACATCGACATCGACGAAACAGACCCCAATGCGTCGCTCTTGCACGAAGCCAACGAAAACCCAGGCAAGTTGGGATCGTGGTATGGCGACATGCTTGGGCGCACCTTGGCAACCCGCCGTAGTCGGGTGCTCGTGATGGTAGTAGCACTTGCTGTGCTGTTTGCGAGCTTCGGGGTGGCCACACAACTCAAGTTTTCGTTTTTCCCACAAGAAGACCCCCACGAGTACATCATGGGGTTTGAAATGCCCCCAGGCACCACGCTCAGCGTGACCGATGAAATGGCGCAACGCATCGAAGCCATCCTGATGGCAGAGCCCAACGTCGTCTCAGTGATTAGCAATGTTGGTTTTATCGGCAACAGCGAACGGGCCGAGTTCAGCGTGAAACTCAAGGGCAAAAGCAATACGATTGCCGCCCAAAACGCAGTTCGCCCTAAATTGTCGTTTGTGCCCAACTTGGCCTTCGGCACACCGAGCTTCCAGGGGTCGAGTACGGGGATTACGGGACGCACCCTGCAGGTCAGTCTCGTGAGCAACCGGTCACTCGATGATATGGCGCCGTACGCCGCCGAAATCAAAGCCAAAATGGACAGTGTCAACGGTGTCGTAGATACGGCCAGCAACTACAACCCGGGCAAACCAGAATTGCGCTTGTTGGCAGATCCGCGCCGCATCGGCGACCTTGGGCTGACCAATCAAGACATCGCCACTTCGGTGCGCGCCCTCATCAACGGTGAACGTGCCACTGTGTTGCGTCGTGACGGTATCGACACCGACATCGTTGTGCGCTTGCAACCCGACGACCGCAAGGATGCCACCGCACTCGGCAGCATCGTGATTCCCACACGGAGTGGCGGAGTGGCCTTGAGCTCACTCGGTGCCTTTGAACTGAGCAACAGCCCAGTTACCATCCGCCGCTACGATCGCCTCAATCAAATTTTGATTGGTGCGAATTTGCAGGAACGCAACCTCAACGATGCACAAACTGAGTTGAATGCGTTATTGGCGACCACAACCATTCCCTCCGACATGAGTTGGAGTTTTACTGGACAAGCACAACAGCAGAGCGACGGATTCACATCATTGATTGTGGCCATGCTCTTGTCAGTACTCTTCGTCTACATGGTGCTTGCATCGCAGTTTGGCTCGTTCACACAGCCACTCGTCATCATGCTTGCCATGCCGTTTAGTTTTATCGGTGCCTTCTTGGGGTTGTTAATTACACGCACCGATCTCGATATCACCGGCATGATTGGCTTAATCATGTTGCTTGGTCTCGTCACCAAAAACTCCATCTTGCTCATCGATTTCACCAATCGCCTGCGTGCAGCAGGGCTAGACAAGCACGAAGCGTTGCGTGTGGCAGGTGCGGTGCGGTTACGCCCCATTCTGATGACCACGTTTGCGATTGTCGCCGGGGCAATTCCTGTGGCCCTGGGCATCCACATTTTTGGCACAGGTCAAGGTGGTGAATTCCGCCGCGGCTTGGCTACCGTGTTGATTGGTGGATTGACCACATCAATGATTCTCACGCTGTTTGTGGTACCCGCAGCCTACAGCTTGCTCGATTCGTTGAGCACGCGCATCGCCAATCGTAACGCCCCTGCACCAAGTAGCCCAGAGAGTAGCACACCTGTCATCGCCAAGGTGTTGCAACAACCCGATCGCCACGCATAACCGATACTGAGGAGTATATACATGAAACCGATGCGTCAACAGTTTATTCGTTTGTTGGGGGTGTACGGTGTCGCAGCCGGGCTGGCTGCCTGTGCCACCCCTGCTACCACCGTCGCACCGACTGCCACAGTGGCTGCTGCCCAGGCACAACCCACACCACAGCCCACATTGGACGTGGGCACGCTGATTGCAACACCCGAGACGGGCAGTGCCGCCTTGCAGGCGCCTGTCAGTGGCACGGGCGAAATCAAGACACTCAACGATGCCGACCTCAACTTTTTGGTGACTGGTACGGTGCAGCAAATACTCGTCAAAGAAGGCGACAGCGTCAAAAAAGATGCGCTGTTGGCCACACTCGATACCACCATCTATGACCAACAAGTGCGCCAAGCCGAAGCAAACCTGGCCAGTGCCAAGGCACAACTCGCCGGCTATGATGTCGGTGGACCGGATAGCCTGGCAGCCAAAGCACAGCTCGCTCAGGCCCAAGCAGCCGTGGATGCGACCAAATCCAATAGCACGAGTGCCGATGTCGAAGCAGCCAAGCTGTCACTGACTGCCGCCAAGTACACCCTGCAGAGCACCAAAGATCGCTTGTCTCTTTCTAAGACACAAGCACAAATTCAGCTCGATTTGGCCAACCAAAGCCTCGCCCAAGCCGAAGCCCAATACGCCCTCGACAAATTCAACTGGGACTGGGTCTCAGAAAACGGCACCGACCCATACACACCCACCGCCATGGGTCGCCCAAATCGCATCAACGAAGCCACCATCCGCCGCTACCAGTCGCTCCACGACATTTCATTGTCGCGCCGCGACTCCGCTAAATCGTCATTACAGAGCGCCCAAATTGCCTATGACCAGGCCAAACAAGCCGAACAAGTAGGCATTGATAGTGCGGCTCAACAGGTGGCACAAGCCGAATTAGCGTTACGCCGCTTGACGAACCCCACCGGTAAAGACAAAGCAGCCCTCGATGCGAGCTTCGCCCAGGCCCAAGCCGCAGTCAACCGCATAACCGTGTTGCGTGCTCAAGCCGAAGCCGGTGTGGCGCAAGCAGAGGCGGCGTTGGCGTCTGCACAACTCAATCGACAACGTGCCGAGCTGCGTGCACCATTTGATGGCGTCGTCTCGCTGATTACGGTCAGCGTTGGCGATCCGGCAAATCCAGCGAGCCGTGTGGCCATCCAACTCATCGACACAAAAAACTTACGCGCGGAAGTCCTCATCAGCGACATTGATATTGCCCGTGTACAACTCAACCAAAAAGCAACCATCAACGTGGATGCGGTGGCAGGGACAAACTACTCAGGCACGGTGACATTCATCGCACCGATTGCGACGGTGGTGGGCAACGCGCGCCTCTATACGGTGCACGTCACCCTCGACCAAATCACCGATTTGCGTGCTGGCATGAGTGCACGGATCTCGCTAGGCAACTAATTAACCGAGACGGAAGACACCCCACGCTTCTGCGTGGGGTGTCTTAGGGCAGCGTAATGTCGTGGCCACGCACCACGTAATCCCACCAATTCCCCCAAATACCATCCAGCATCCCCTGATACCGAGGTAAATGGCGCAACCACCAGATGTGGTGTGCGCGCATATCGCCGTTGCCCCATTCATAGCAATCGACCATGCGCGCTGGTGCATCTGCGGTATGTGGATAGTCGTGCCAACGGTCACAACTCGACCACACGGTACGGCGGTTGCCCCAATCATAGTCGTGGCTACTATTGGGTGCAAAATGCACGTTGCCACATGCGGCCGCATTGGGGTGACGTTGTTCGTACTGACAAAACTGTGCCCACAGGTTGTGAGATGGTGCACGATGCGCATACACGTGCTGCATGATGGATTCGACACGATGCCCAAAATTTTCGAGCATGCAGCCTACATCGCGCTCATAATTAAAACCCATCATGACCATGTTGCGTGCGATAGCAGACGTATGGAGTGGTGGTGCGTTGCACCAGATGGCACGAGGGCCAATCATGATGGATTCATATTCGCCTGCATAGGGTGGGGCAAACACCCAAATTTCGTCGAATTCTTGGCGATTAAACCGTGCATATATATCGAATGCGGCCATACGCGCCGGGTAATCGAGCCCATCGGGTTGATGCATGTCGCGCCGTGCCCATCGATTCAGATAGTCGGCTACTGTGTATTGAAATCCGTCGATTTTTACAGGAAACCACGGGGCATCAATGATTTGGACCACACGATACGTGAGCAAGCCGTGGCTGGCTTGCGTCAAATCATCGATGTACTGTTGTGCGAGTTGGCGCGGGTCATGCCAACGGTAGTGGTGGTGCAAACGCTGGTTGGTTGCCACCAGCGGGTCATGTACGATCATTAGTACGCGTGGAGTAAGTGGTGTGGGCATGGCATTCTCGGCGTAGGGTGGACTCTGCTCATTGTAAAAGGTGTGTCAAATGCGTCAACTTCCAGCAAATTGTGCTTGAAAGAGAGAAGATAAATAGTGTATAATAGCTATGCGATTCCATTATCGTGCCTGTTTATCGTTTGTGATTTTTGTGATCATGGAATGTGTGGTACATCGTGTACTTCGGTTCCCTCAACGTGTTGCGCCTGCGGCGTGTGCCCCCTACACGTATCATAACACCACGCTCGGCGCTCATAGATTTCCCAGCTGACCATCACTTCCATTTCGAGGCGACTGTCTGCACTCACTACGTAATCCCAAAATATCAAGGAGTTTGGCGTGCCACGCATTAAAAGCAAGTTACCCAATGCCGGAGTCCCCGCCCCTGCTGCTCCGCCCCCTGTAGCGCCCCCAGTTGCCAACGACCAAGAGTATGAGACGCCCAAACAGGCGGCAGTGCGTTCGATTCCGGTTGCACCTGCTGGTGGTGCAGTCCCAATCTCAACCGATCCACGCCCAGCCTTGGCCGTCGAATTCGATGGCATGACCATCCAAGAGCTGCGGGACATGGCACGGGCGAGTGGTATTGCCTTTACCAATCAAGTCAAAAAACAAGAGCTGATTGCCATGCTCCTGCAGGCTCCTACCACGGGCGACGAAACCGTCACCAATGTGAGCAGCGAAGGCATTCTCGATATCGTCTCTGATGGCTTCGGCTTTTTGCGCGGTGAGCGCATGCTTGCAAGCCCGAATGACGTCTATGTATCACAGTCACAAATCCGCCGTTTTGCCTTGCGCACCGGTGACAAAGTCGTCGGGCAGGTACGCCCCCCCAAAGATAACGAACGTTATCTATCGCTGCTGCGGGTCGAGCTCATCAATGGGATGGACCCCGAAACATTGCGCAAGCGACCATCAGCAGATCAGCTCGTGCCCATCTTCCCCAATACGCAGATTCGCCTTGAAACCGAGCCCAACCTGCTCTCAACACGACTTGTTGACCTGGTGGCACCTATTGGGCGTGGTCAGCGTGGCTTGATTGTGTCACCGCCCAAGGCCGGTAAAACACTGTTGCTCAAGTCGATTGCAAACGGTATCACCGTCAATCACCCCGATATTCACCTGATGGTGCTTCTGATCGGTGAACGCCCCGAGGAAGTCACCGATATGCGCCGTTCGGTGCAGGGCGAAGTGATTTCTAGCACCTTTGACGAGCCCGTCGAAGACCATGTCAAAGTCGCGGAAATGACTCTCGAGCGGGCCAAACGCCTGGTCGAAATCGGCAATGATGTGGTTATCCTGATGGACTCGATTACCCGTTTGGCGCGTGCCTACAACCTCGAAATCCCACCCAGCGGGCGCACACTCTCGGGTGGAATTGACCCGATAGCGCTCTATCCCCCCAAGCGCTTCTTTGGAGCGGCGCGCAACATCGAAAACGGCGGCTCGCTAACCATTATCGCGACCTGCTTGGTCGATACCGGCAGCCGCATGGACGATGTGATTTACGAAGAATTCAAAGGTACCGGCAACATGGAACTGCACCTCGACCGCAAATTGGCCGAGAAACGCGTCTTCCCTGCCATTGATATTACACGGAGTGGTACCCGCCGTGAAGAACTACTCCTCGGCACTGAAGTCATCAAACAGGTCTGGACGATGCGTCGCATGGTCACCATGCTGGGCGAAAACGAAGGTACCGAATTGGTACTTGCACGGATGGCCAAGACACGCACCAATGCTGATTTCTTGGTGTCGCTCTCCAAACCGAATTAACAGCATTTGCGCAAATTTGGTGCAAAACCCGTCTGTGCACACGTGTGCACAGACGGGTTTCAGGTGTGTACGAGATAGTTATCAGTACATTTCGTGCACCAAACGGCCAACCATCACGTCTGCATGGTACAATGAGATTAGACGATGGGGGGAGTCCATATGTCCTTTCTTGCGCGTTTCGAATCATTCATGGAACGGTTAATCGAGACATCGTTACGCCGGCTCCTAAAAAAACCACTTGATACTGATTTTTTGCTCCGCCGCCTCGAGCGGGTCATGGAGGCAAATCAAATTGTTGTCGGGAGTAGCATCAACGTCCCACACATCTATCGCATTTTTTTGCATCCACGTGATTATGCGCATTTTGAAGCAGATTTACTCAGCCACGAGCTGCTGATTGTAAACTACTTACAAGAACTTGCCCAAACGCGCCATTTTGTGGTGGCATATCCGATTCGTGTCAGGCTGATAAAACGCAATTATGTGCCGTTGAGTGACATCTTTGTAGAAACCGAACACGATATTGATGATGTAATTGACGACACCTCAGACATGCTCGCGGTGAGCGCGGCTACGAATGCCCGATCCACGTTGCAGAGTGAAATCGCAGATCACAACGATGACATGGGTCACGCCCATCGCAACAGTAATGCGCGCTATATCATCGAAATCTCGAGTCCCGAAGATGATACAAAACAGGCGGCAATTACCACAACACAGATTACGTTTGGGCGCGCGCCTGGCAATAATGTAGTACTCAACGATCATCAGGTGTCACGCCATCATGCCAAAATCACCTTCAATGCGCGTCGTTTCCAAATTACCGATCTGGCATCACGCAACGGCACATTTATCAATGGCGAACGGCTCACCAATCAGTCGTACGAGCTTGACATCGACAACGACATTATTACTATTTCACATTACACGATTCGCATAAAGCCGATGCGGGCAGGCTCCAAATGAATGAAATTGCTAATGTTTCCATGGAATTCATCGTCTGGGTGTTGCGCGTTGCACTCGTGGGGATGATTTATCTGTTTGTGTGGCGCATCTTTCGTGCCATGATTCGTGGCGACCAAAACGTGTCGCTGATGACCGCAACTCTCTACTTGGTGCTACAGAATCCAGGTGCCACCCTGTTGCCACGCAACAAAATTTTTGAAGTCTACGACAACTATGTCATCGGTCGGGGTGCCGAACAGAACATTGTACTCAATGACTCGAAAGTGTCGTACCAGCACGCGATTATTACCCATCAAGATGGCGCCTGGTATATTCGTGACCTCGGTAGTTCTAATGGCACGTATCTGGATGGATTGCGGGTCAACGTTGATACGATGTTTACCGATGGGCAAACCATCGCGCTGGGAACAGGTATTGAATTACGGGTGCACATGAGCAAAGGAACGACTCCATGACACTCTATGCAGTACGCCTCACTCGTCGTTTTGAATCGCGCCTGTGGGGTGGGCATACGTTGGCGGCCTGGTTGGGTGTCACCGATGCGCCAACACCGTTGGCCGAAACGTGGGAAGTCTACAACGATAACCTGATTTGCAACGGTGCCTTGCGTGGTTTGACGTTACGTCAAGCCGTTCAGCAGTACGGGGCTGCATTCGTTGGACAACGCTCGTTTGCGCGCTACGGCGCCGAATTCCCCTTGCTGGCCAAGTTTATTGATGCGGCGCAACCACTCTCCGTGCAGGTGCATCCCGATGACACCTATGCGCATACGCACGAGGCGGCGAGTGGCTTCCATGGCAAAACGGAGGCATGGCACATTCTCGCCGCCCAGCCCGACAGTGACATCATCCACGGGCTCATCCACCCCATTAGTCGCACTCACTACGCCGATGCCATTGCCAACGGCACCCTCGACACGTTGCTCAGACATGTGCCGGTGCAGGCCGGCGATACGGTGTTTGTGCCGGCAGGCACTATCCATGCCATCAATGCGGGGATTATGCTCTTTGAAATCCAGCAGACGTCGGATTTGACGTATCGTGTCTACGACTACAACCGGCGTGATGCGCACGGTAACCTGCGTGATTTGCATATTGACCAGGCGATTGCGGTATCAGACCTGGGTGAAGCCGCTGCGGTACCGACGCCGGCAGTCGCTCGTGGTGCAGGGGGAGCCGAACTGGTGCGCTCGGAGTTTTTTGTGATGGATCGCCACCATGCCACCCATGCGACCAGTTGGCAACGCCCCGCAGATACCTTCCAGATTGTGACATTGATTAATGGTGCGGCCATCTATGCGGATGCCGGGGGGAGCGAGCAGCTGACCCGTGGTGACTCGCTGGTCATTCCCGCAGCGATTGCAACCAGCACGCTCACCCCTGTTGGGTCGGCGACATGGTTGCGCTGCTGGGTGCCCCCCCAATAGATGCATAGGTGCGGCAGGCGTGGTGATGCCTTGCCGCACCCCGGATACCCCTCAGGCAGCTCCTACTGCGTGGGAGCTTCGCCGAAGGCATTTACAATATCAGCACGAATTTCGGCAATATGGTGTTGCACCGCCAGCATGTTGGCATCGATGGTATCGAGACGCTGGACCTCGCTGGCCACCAAGCGCGTATAGGGCGCGATGGCTTCACGCAGACGGGACACCATGCGCTCGAGCTCTTGATCGAACTGTGCATCAATCGTCTCCATCAGGCGCGTGCGCACATCGCTGAGGCGCTCGTGGAGCTGGCGCTTGAGCGCGGCACGTCGGCTGGGGATGATGTAGAGGCCGCCGATGGCGATGACACTGGCAGCCACGATACCGGTCGTGTCAAAGACGGCACCTTTGAGGAGGGTGGCAATCAATGCGCCAATCCCCACTGCTCCCACCTGCACCACAGCGGTGGTCGCCACTGCATCGCGCAGCTCCATGGCCACATGCGACGCCTCAGCCGAGCGGTCGTAGCTGGCCACAATCTGGCCGGCCTGGGTGACAATATCGCGGATGAGTTGCTGGCGATTGTACTGGAAGGTGCCGGTGACCTCGCCCATCATCATGTGGGTACTCGATAAGGGGCGACGGCGCAAGTATTCGACCACACTCTGCCAGAGTTGCAGGTTGCGTTCAATCATCCAGTCCACCAACTGCTGCGTGTGCGCTTCGATGGCACTGGCCAAATCGGCGGCGACTTCTTGTTCGAAGGCCTGCTGGAGTGTATCACCACGCAGCAGACGGTGCAGGTTGAGGATGCGAATCTGCTCATCAAAAAACTGCATGCCACGCACTTCGGCGTGGCTGAGCGTAGCAGCTACCGCCGCCCGATGCCCGGCCACATCGCGGCGCATGTCGCTGACAAACTGCTGAATCTGGCCATCGAGGTAGGCGACTGTTTGCACATCGTCGGTGACAGTCGCGCGCTGCGTGGTCACAATACTGCTCAGCTGCGCATGCGTTTGCGTGGCCACACCCAGCGGCGATTCGAGCCGGATGCGCAGGCGGGTCTGGTCGTCGAGGCGCTCATTGAGGAATGCCATCAGCGGCGCAAATCCCCCCGCCGCATACGCGTCGGCCGTGGCTGGGCGTGCAGTGCGTGCCGATACGGGCATAATGAGCGGCGTCGCGCCAAAGAGCGTCGTCGCCTGTGCCCGTACAAAGGCCTGCACATCCGCAGATTCGGTGGGGCTGAGCAGGTCAATTTTGTTGATGAGGATGATAACTTTGCGTTGCCATTCGTGGAGCATGGCCAAAAATGCCCGCTCCGTCTCACTAAACGGGCGATCGGCAGAGGTGACAAAGAGCACCACATCGGCACGGGGCACAATCTCACGCGTCAGCACTTCGTGTTGGCGGATGACCGCATTGGTACCCGGCGTATCGACAATGGAGAGACGCTGCAAGAGGGGTACAGGGAGGGCGCGCACCACCCAGCCCGGTTGCTGCGACAACGCCATGGGCATCGGCGCGTAGCGCAGCATGGTAACAGCGTCGGTGGTGGGGGTGGCACCCTCACTCATCACGTCGCTGGCCAAGATTGCGTTGATGAGGCTGGATTTGCCCGCATTGAATTCACCAGCCACCACCACCAAGAATGGGTCTTCGAGGTGGGCGCGTGTTTGAGCCACCACTTGGCGTTCAGCCACATCACGCCGCCCCTGATAGACGTCGTCACACAACACCAACAGGGCATCGAGGAGTGCCATGGCTTGTATGCGGATATGGGCGGCGTGCGTGGTGTGGTCGGTCATGGATAGCTCATTTCTGTAGGTAGCGCACAAACCAATCAATGGTACGGCGCATGTGATCCATTTGGTGGGTGGGCTCGCCACTGCGGGTCAGCTCGTGGCCTTCACGCGGGTAGCGGATAAATTCCACCGTACGACCTAGACGTCGTAACATCGTATAGAGTTGCTCAGCTTCGCCGATGGGCACGCGGAAGTCGAGCTCGCTGTGCAGAATCAACAACGGCGCATGCATGTCGGCCACTGCCGCAATCGGCGAGGCCTGCCACAGTTGGGCAGCATCGTGCCACGGAGTCAAGTCAAACGAGTATTCGACGAGCTCGTAGGCATCACTCATGCTGTGTTCGGTGATGAGGTTGTAGACGCCTCGTGCTGATACTGCGGCAGCAAAGCGTGTGCTATGGCCGATGAGCCAGGTGGTCATAAACCCACCATACGAGCCACCGGTGACGCCGATGCGTGCGGGATCGATGGGCAAGCCCTTGGCGAGCACGGCGTCAATACCTGCCTCGAAATCGGGTTGGTCGGCCACCCCCCAACGCCCTTTGCTGCCAGCTTGCCAGGCGGCACCATAGCCTTCGGAACCACGTGGATTGCAGAAAAAGACGTAGAAACCGGCACCAGCGCTGGCTTGCCATTCCAGCCACATTGAGCGCGTGCCCGGGCTCCACATGGCGTGTGGACCACCATGGATATGCAAAATCAGGCCGTAGGTGCGTCCTGGTTCGACTACGGCGGGGGCCAGCAGCCACCCTTGCACGGGTGCGCCATCACTGGAGCGGTACCAGAGCTCTTCGAAGGGTACGGTGATACGCTGTGTCGCCAGCTCGTCGTAGAGCGTGGAGATGCGTGTTGTCCCCACCCACAGCTCACATGGTGCACTGGGACCACCCTGGGTGGCGGCCACGAGCCCGTGTGGCGCAACCGTGAAATCGTCTACGACCATGCCAGCAGCAGGTGCTGGCATGGTCAGCGCCATTGGCGTGCGCCCTGGACAGGCCACGGTGCGCACCACGCCTTGGCCGTGCCATTCGGCGACATAGGCGATACCGCTACTATCGGGGAGCCACTTCCATTCGCCGAGTGAGGCATCATTGAGGTCGAGGCGCTGCCAGGCGCCCCCCGCATATGGGCGCACCAGCAGGGCGGCACCCCCGTGGAATGGTGCATGTGCAAAAATCGCCCGTACCGCAATCCACTGCCCATCAGGTGAGAGTTGGGGTGCGCTACCAATCGACCATTCCTGTTCCGCAAAGATCTGCGGCGTAGCATAGCCTGTGGCGGGAATGGGCAGGTTGACGAGGCAGCGCCCCACAAAGTACTGCGTGGTCGCAGGAGACTGCTTGGCAGTCGACCAGAGGGACGCTCCATCGGGAGCCCAAGCCGGGGCAAAATAATCACGGGCATCGTCGCTGATACGGCGCTGGCTACCACTGCCCTTGGCGACCTCGACGATGTAGAGCTGACCGCGCCGGCCGTCGATGTAGTCGGTGCCCGTGCGGAAAGGGAGCTCGCCGATGACACGCGGGTCAATGGCGTCACGAGCATGTTGCTCTTTGATGGCTTTGGCTTGCTCAGCAGCAAAGGCGGTAGTTGGGGGTGCTGGCGGATTGAGTTCGGCAGCAAGGTCGAGCTCATTGGGGGAACTCACAAAGGCAATAAAGCGCCCATCGGGGCTCCAGGCAGGGCTAGCCACACCGGCGCTGACTGCGCTGATACATTCGGCTTCGCCACCATCGACGGCAATCACGTAGAGTTGCGCATCACCGCCGCGATGAGAGACAAAGGCGATATGCTGCCCGTCAGGGCTCCACACCGGGGAGCGATCGTTGCCTGTCCCTGCGCTAAAGCGTTTGGGGGCAGCATCACCGCGGCGCATCCAGATGGCGCGGCGGTATTTGTTGGCAACAGCATCAACACTGACCCGCACATAGGCGAGGGCATCGCCACGCGGCGACCATGTCACGTCTTCGATGTGTTCGAGGCGGGTGACATCGGCAACACTCCACGGCGTAGCTGTCATATGGGAAATCCTTTCGTCATTGCTTCTTGGTGTGTATTATACCGAGAAGTGCCATAAAAAACGTGGTGTGGAGCACATGCTCCACACCACAATGAATGCAAATCGTGGGAGAAATTAGGTGCTAGCCGTACCGTCTTGCCAGGCACCGATGTCGAAGCGTTGGGCTTTGGCACGCACGGCACGCACCTGGTCATTGGCAACCGTGTATTCACCACGGTAGTGCTGGATGTCGTTGTGGATGTCGTAGGCGTAGCGTTGGATGACCCAGGCGCCTTGGGCACCTTGACGAAAAAGTTCGAAGTGCCAGACTTGGGCAGCGGTGTCATATTCGGCCGAAACAAGCCATACCAAATCACTGCGACGCAAGGTGGCAGCCAAACGACGCAACCCGTCGACACGGGCAGAACTCGATGACGGGACGGGTACGGTGGTCATGGGCGACTCCTCCAACACACTACATGCATACACGATATTGCGCCCATTATAATACGAGCACGCCATCTCGACAAATCAGCGCTACACAGCACCGGTCGGATACCCGATACACAACCGCAGGGTGGTATAATCTACACAAGTTGGCACAAAGGGTAGCGATTATTATGCGTATTACCATACTCGGCACGGGTACTTCGACAGGGCTACCCATGATTGGGTGCGAATGTGCCGTTTGTACATCGCCCGATCCACGCGATCGACGTTTGCGCACCTCGGCACTCATCGAAACCGACAATGGCAACATATTGATTGATGCAGGTCCTGACATGCGCCAACAGTTGCTTGCCAGCGGGGTACAGTCGTTGCACGGCGTGGTGTTGACGCACGAGCATCAAGATCACATCGGTGGTATCGATGACTTGCGCCCACTCAACTATCGCATGAATGCGGCCATTACCATGTACGGCTTACCACGTACACTGAGTGCAATCCAAGAGCGCTATCACTATGCATTTTCGTTGTCGAGCGGGGGGTCTTCACGCCCCAATGTGACACTCGCACCGATTACCGCATGGCAAGAATTCACCGTTGCTGAGATGTCGATCATGCCACTGCCAATTACGCATGGTTCGCTCGAAATTCTTGGCTACCGCATCGGTAAACTTGCCTACATCACTGATGCCAGTCATATCAGCCATGAGGTGTGCCGTGCCATTCACGGCGTTGACACACTCATCATCAATGCGCTACGCGATGAGCCACATCCGATGCATCTGTCATTTAATCAGGCGCTACAGTATATCACCACTATTGCGCCACGGCGGGCATATCTGGTGCATTTGACACACGGGGTACGGCATGCAGATTTATTGCCACGCCTACCGGCGCATGTGCAACCCGCATATGACGGTTTAATGATCGAGGTTCCTGCATGAGTATTGTGGTTGATGCACGCCTCAACGCCTATCGCAACGGAGGCATTCCACAGTATACACGGCAACTGATTCATGCGATGGCAGCCGAAGCGCCTACGACGGCATTCACCGTCTTGCAGCACCGACGCCAACCTGAGCGCCTGATTGCTGCGGCCAATGTCACCCGTCAGGTGATATATACGCCACCCCATCATCGCTGGGAGCCATGGGTGCTCCCCATCGAAATCGGTGTCATCCGCCCACAAGTGGTACTCTTTCCTGATTTTATTGCACCGGTGTGGCGCAGTTTTCCCGCAGTGGTGACCATCCATGATTTGGCGTTTTTGCATTTTGATGATCTGCTCGATGACCATGCTAAGGCATTTTATGCACAGGTGGGCCCAAGTGCCAAGCGTGCTGATGGCATTATTGCGGTATCAGAATCAACCAAAAACGACATCGTCACCTTTCTCGATATCGCCCCCGAGCGTATTACCGTGATTCACGAGGCCGCGGCGCCGCACTTTACTCCACTGCCGTTGACGCCACACGAGCGTCGGCGCATCAACAACATTGATATCACCGCCAATGGATACATCCTATTTGTGAGTACCATTGAGCCACGCAAAAACCTACCCATGTTGTTGCAGGCATTACGCATCGTGCGCGACCGGCACCCCAATCGTGCCTACCACCTCGTGGCTGCTGGGGCACGTGGCTGGCGTGAGACGCCCATTCTGGCGCAAATCGATCATTTGCGGCTACATGATGCCATCACACTCCTCGGGAGCGTCAACGACGATGATCTGCACTGGCTCTATGCCAATAGTCGCATCTACGCCAACCCATCACGCTACGAAGGATTCGGTCTGCCCCTGCTTGAAGCGTTGGCATGTGGGGCACCCGCCTTGGCGAGCAATACGTCGAGTTTGCCCGAAGTGGGTGGTAAGGCCGCCCACTATCTGCCACCTGATGATCCACTAGCGTGGGCCGATGCCATCGAAATGATGTGGGATGACGATGCCCTACGCGCACACATGGCCAGCCAAGGACCAGCACATGCTGCCACGTTTTCGTGGCAACGTGCTGCCACAGAAACACTCCAGTTGCTCAACCGGGTCGCCACACCAGTCAGCTAAGTACAAATCAAAGGAGATGATGGAATGTCACATGCTGCACTCGTCGATGTCCCATGGCTGGTCGCACACCACCATGATGCCCAGGTCGCGGTGGTCGATCTGCGTTGGTATCTGACCAATCCCAGCCAAGGTGCCCAAGAATACGCCGAAGCACACATTGCTGGCGCAGTCTACGTCTCACTGGACGAAGAGCTTTCCGAAGCCGCTTGGGACGGTCCAGGACGCCATCCCCTGCCACGTCCGGCACGTTTTATTGCAGCCATGAACAACGCGGGGATTGATGCGGAGACGCATGTGGTCATCTATGACAGTGCAGGTGGCTCGATTGCAACGCGTCTGTGGTGGCTACTGCGCTATTACGGGCACACCAAGGTCTCCATCCTTGATGGTGGGTGGCAAGCCTGGCTGGCCAGCAATGGAGCGACACGCAGTGGTATCGAGACACGCCCAGCGCGCCAATTTGTGGGGCAGCCAGATACCTCGATGACGGTGGATGCGCACCGCGTAGCCATGCTCCGCCACGATACCACCGTGCTGCTCCTCGATGCACGTGCGCGTGAGCGCTATACGGGTGAAGTCGAACCCTTTGGACCGCGTGCCGGGCATATCCCGGGGGCACATTCGGCGCCTTTTGCCGAAAATCTGACTGCTGCGGGTACACTCAAGTCGCCAGACGAACTCAAGGCTCGCTTCGATGCACTCGGCGTACCACATGCGCAGACGGTGGTCTGTTACTGTGGCTCGGGAGTCACGGCCACACACAACCTGTTTGCCATGCACCTTGCCGGGTATGATGCCAAACTCTATCCAGGCTCATGGAGTGACTGGAGCAACGACCCCAACCACCCCATTGCCACGGGTGAACAGCCGCAATAATTGCCATACGACGAGGTGCACCTATGATTGATTCCACCCGTATTCTGCTTGGGCTCGTCATCAGCACCGCCATCGGGGCTGTGGCCTATCGGCGTGGTTCGCTTAGTCGGAGCGGCTGGGTAGGAGCAATCATCACTGGTACACTGACCTTTGGGTTTGGTGGCTGGGCACATGGCGTCACCTTGGTCTTCTTTTTCGTCAGTTCGGTTCTCTGGTCACGCCTCAAAAAAAGTCGCAAGGCGGTGCTCGAAGCAGTCGTCTTTGAAAAAGGCTCGCAGCGCGACATCTGGCAAGCCCTCGCCAATGGCGGGCTTGCTGCGGTGGCGTGTGTGGCAGGGGCACTCATGCCCGATGTGCGCGCATTATGGGATGCCGTCTTTGTGGGTGCGATGGCAACAGTTGCCGCCGATACATGGGCCACCGAACTTGGCACACTTTCGACCACACCACCGCGTCTCATCACCACCATGGCACCCGTGCCGCGTAGCACTTCAGGCGCAATTAGTAGCATGGGCACGCTGGCAACCGTGGTTGGAGCGGTTGCCACTGCCGGTGTATTTGTGGGAGTGGCACAGGGGAGCGCGCCGTGGCAATTGGTTGTAATTGGCGGATTCGCCGGGCTCATCGGCAGTCTCAGTGACAGCCTGCTGGGTGCTACCGTGCAACGCCTCTACCAAGGCGCACACGGGCTGACCGAGCGTGCATTTGATGGTGACGGTCAGGCCCATCCGCTGGTACGCGGATGGCGCTGGATGAATAACGATATGGTCAATCTGGTCAGCGCCGCTATTGGTGCCATTGTGGCAGGCATGTGTTGGTGGCTCGCATAGCAGGCTATTCGTCGTCGATGACCATTTCTGTGGGAGCATCGGGACGTGCTTCGAGTGTAATCGGACCAAACAACGTTTCTTGGTGGGCATCCACTGCGCGGCGTTTAATCATTTCGAGAACCGCCCACAACGAAACCACCACGTCCACCCTTGTGCGTGATTTTTTGGGGAGCAGATCCAAGAACGCAAATGAGCGCATCTGCTGCAGGCGCGTGCGGATGCGTGTAACCACATCACCCACGGTGAGAATCTTGGGGGCAGGCATGGGAATCGGCGCTGCGGGCGCATCAATCAGACGCAGACGTTGTTGCCAAACTGCGAGTAATTCGTCGAGTGTCATCTGCAGGGGCATTGATGCCACTGATGTCGAGGGGAGTGTGGCAGCCCGTGCAAAGCTCTGCCATCCCATGGCATCCCGCTGCCGCACCCATTCTGCACCTTGTTTGTAATATTGGTAGAGTTTGAGTTGCGTCACCAGGTCAATGCTGTCATCGGTCTCATCGGTGGGTTGTGGCGATTGTGGCAACAATGCACGCGATTTGAGCACGAGCAGGCGTGATGCCAACACAATAAACGCCGACATCTGTCCTGCATCGGGGACTTGCATCTGACGCACATGATGCAAATACTGATCGGCCACCTGCGCCAACGCAATGCTGGTAATATCGAGTTCGGCCTTTTCGATGAGCTGCAACAACAAATCAAGTGGGCCCTCGTAATGTGCCACGCGAATCGTATAGTCAATTCGTTGAGCGTTTAGCATCGGTCATCTGCCTCGTGCAACAGGCGTACCATCGGCGTATCAGCGTGGCGTGCCACATCATGTAACACGGCAATCACTGCTGGGCGCACCGCAGCGTGCTGGGCGCGGTGCACACTACGCATTTCGTGTGCGCCATGTCGTTGCACTGGCTCACACCAGCGCTGTAACCAGTTATACAGCATCGGCACTCGTTGCGCCACCACAATGACTCCATACCACCCTAATCCGAGTGGGGCGCCCGCATCACTGACTTTGCCAATATCGTGGAGCAATGCGGTCGCTAGCAGCACATGGTCTGCGTGCCCTTCGCGCACAAGCAGCCGTGCCACATCGATGGCATGACGCTGGTCGTAGCGGGGCAACACGGCAAACAACTGCTGTTCGGCGGGGGTCAGAATGGTCGCCACAAAGTGCATGTCGGCAGGCGTCACCACCCCTGTGAGTGCCCTCCAGAGTTGCCACAAACGATACACGCACCACCTCACCACTTATTCGAGAAAACCACGCAGTTTTTTGCCACGGTGTGGATGGCGCAATTTACGCAGCGCAACTGCTTCGATTTGGCGGATGCGTTCACGCGTGATGCCGAACTCGTCACCGACTTCTTCAAGGGTACGGTACTGCCCGTCACTAAACCCATAGCGCAATTCGATAATACGCCGTTCACGTTCGGGCAAACTGTGCAACACGGCTTCGAGCTCGCTACGCAACATGAGCATGGTGGCTGCTTCAGCAGGCCCCGCAATCCGTTCATCTTCGATGAAGTCACCCATACGCCCTTCGCCTTCTTGGCCGACAGGCATTTCCAGGGACAACGGTTGCATCGACGCTTCGAGGGTACGGCGCACCTTACTCGGTGACATCCCCATCACTTCGGCGATTTCTTCGGGAGTTGGCTCACGTTGCATCGTCTGTTGTAGTTTGTGGGCGGTACGCTTGACTTGGCTTATCGCTTCACCCATGTGGACAGGGAGCCGGATAGTACGACTCTGGTCGGCAATAGCACGGGTTATGGCTTGACGAATCCACCACGTAGCATAGGTCGAAAATTTGTGACCTTTGGTGTAGTCGAATTTTTCGACGGCACGCATCAAGCCAATATTGCCCTCTTGCACCAGATCCATCATCGTCAAGCCGTATGAGGTGTATTTTTTGGCGATAGAGACGACCAACCGCAAATTCGCTTGGATGAGGTATTGGCGTGCCTCGTCACCTTCTCTTACAAGGCGGTCGAGTGGCACGACCCGCATACATGAGACACCATCATCGAACGTATCCACATAGAGTGCTTGCATGCGTTCGTTCAGTGTTTGCAGGGTGCGTGCAAACGCCAATCTATCAGTATGCGGGGCTTGTGTGGCCAGATAGACGCCAGCCATCGCCACCAAACAATGCTCAATGTCGAGCTGCATGTCGTTGCGCAATTCCGTGGCCACGAGGGTAGTGACTAGCTTCCACGAATCACGATCGGTATGCTTGAGCTGGCGTGCCAAACGATGATGACGGACGAGCTCGTACACACGGCACAACAGCGGTACATGTGTGGTCAACCACTGCATCATCACTGGCTCAACATCGCGACGTTCAGCACCACCATAGGGCACCGTATCGAATTCACGACGCTCTACGTCTTGGCGCAACCAACGATTAAGTTGCGTAATAACCCACGTCAACAGCGTACCGTCATGGTCAGCAGTACACACTGGTGCTGCATTGTCACAAATGAGTTGCCAACACAACACATCATTGGACGACACACGTTCGTCGCCACTCAGTTGAGCAGCCCACACCGATGCTTGCATCATAGTGGTAATCAGCGACTGCATGCGCACGACGGGGATTTTGGTCAGGAGTCGTTGGGCACGGACTTTTTGGGCACGATTGCCGATTTCAATGCGGTGTGCCAAGGCCACTTCATCAGCAGCGCGGAGCAACTTGACTTTGCCGATTTCTTGCAGGTACATACGCACCGGATCATCAAGTGATGCATCCATGCGCACCGTCTCGTCGACGAGTTCTTCATCGTCGACAACCACATCAACCACGTCATCTTCATCTAGAAATACGACATCATCGAAAGTGGTGCGTGGAAGGTCAATTTTTTCTGCAAGTACCGGGGCATTATTTCGGAGTTCTTCGTAGGGAGTGCGTGCATAGGGGATAGATTCTTCGCTGGCAGGCGCATCACTGACTGCCATACCCTTGTCGAGCAAGGCACGCCGTACTGCATCTACGATGTGCGCAGGCTGGCCTTGGGTGTAGCGTAGCAATTCGTCCATTGACAGCCATTGCTTGCGTGAGTTGCGATATATGCTCCTCACCAACGCATCAACAGTGGCACGAGGGTCAATCTGCATTTGTGACATGTCAATTTCCTCACCGCAGCACGGGTTAAAGACGTGCAAGAAGGACGGCCGCAGTGCCTCTAGAGAAATGCAACAGTGTATCCGCCGTGTATGTACAAAATCTCCACACTTGCTACATCTCCATACCTACTATATCATTTACAGGGGTCTAACGTCAATGATTTTATGATGAGGAAGCATTCATGACGGCGTTTTATCAACGATTAGCAGATGCCATCACCACCCACAACAGTTTGCTGTGTGTAGGACTCGATCCAGACATCCATAAATTACCTGCGCCACTGCGCAATCACCCCGATGCCGTCTACCAGTTTTGTGCTGATATCATCAATGCGACTAGTGATGTGGTGGCCGCATTTAAACCAAATATTGCCTTTTTTGAGGCCATGGGGGTCACCGGTATCGAAATTCTGACCCGACTGACGACCTTGGCACGGCATAATTTCTGGATTCTCGATGCGAAGCGTGGTGACATCGGCAATACGGCTGCCGCCTACGCACACGCCGCCTTTGCCCACTATCGTTGTGATGCGGTCACTGTGAATCCGTATTTGGGTGGTGATGCAATTGCGCCGTTTCTGACTGATGCCACGCATGGCGTGTTTTTGTTGTGCCGTACCTCAAACCCCGGTAGCCGCGACATACAGGAGCTCATACTGCACGATGGGCGCCCACTCTACATGGCAGTGGCACAACAAGCAGCGACTCAGTGGAATAGCAATCACAATGTGGGATTGGTCGTGGGAGCAACTCAACCAGAAGCACTCGCAGCAGTGCGGTCTGCCTGCCCAGAACTGCCCTTTCTGATACCAGGAATTGGCGCCCAAGGCGGTGACCTCGATCACGCACTCAGTGCGGCCCTCGATGCGCAACGCGCAGGGGTGCTCATTAATGTGTCACGCAGCGTACTGTATGCGTCCAATGGAGTCGATTACGCACAAGCGGCACGCGCTGAGGCGTGCCGCACCAATGATGCGATTAATGCGATTCGGACACGGCGCTAAGCGGTAGCATACACTATGGCTGAATGTCACCACTGATTTCGCGCGAACGGGTCACAAACCAATGCACCACGTTGCGAAAGCGTGAATCACGCCCCACCATCAGATTCATGGTGCCTGGCAAATCGGTACGTCGAGAAATCGCCGTACCGCCGAGGTCACGCGTGGTCGCATAGACTTGCAACGGCTGATACATGATAATACTCGGAGCGAGTTCAATCCAACGGTGTTGGAATTCACTGTAGAGTTGCGCCCGAATTTCTGGGTCAGCTTCGATACGTGCCAGTGACAGCGTATCATCGATAACTGAATCCTGTAGGCCAGCGTAATTACGCCCGAGCGCAATCTGGCTCGAATGCCACAATTCGTAGACATCTGGGTCTGCACCGAGGTGTTGCAACCCGTACAGCGCCAACACGAATTCGCCCTTTTCAAGGCGTTGCTGTAACTCGGCACCATCGAGTTGCACCACCGTGACGCGCACGCCGACGGCGGCCAACTGCGACACGATGTCATTGGCCACCACGTTTCGGTCGGGAGCACCATCTACGAGCAATTCGAATTCGAGACGCACGCCATCTTTGCTGCGGACTCCATCGTTATCAGCCTTGTAGCCGAGTGAATCAAATGCGGCCGCCACACGTGCTTGGCCAGGGATGTACCAGACTGCGGTCGGATCTGCGACCCACAGCCCGGGCATGATGGGCGTATCAATGCGTGAAACTTGACCGGGCAACAGCCGCCGAATCAAATCATCACGGTCTATGGCTTGGGCGATTTGGCGCCGGAATGTGACATCATCGAAGGGTGCCATACGCACATTGAATGTGAGCACCGTATAGGCATCTGTGGGTACGGCACGCCGTACAAACCCACGTGGTACGTTGTATGAGCCAAGGCTCCCCGTGCCCAAAAATGCCATGCCACTGATATCACCTCGGGTCAACGCAGCAAAGGCGAGGGCTTCGTCGGCATAGTAACGCAACGAAATCGTCTCGACCAAGGGACGGCCAAGGTAGTAGCTGTCGTTGGCTTGCAGATCAATGCCTTCGGCATTGGCGGTGATGACTTTGTATGGGCCGGTGCCGATGGGTTTGAGACTAAACGGCGAACTTGCCCACTGCTCAGGCGCAACGTCACGCAGCATGTGTTCGGGCAGGATGGGCAATGTGGCAAACTTGAGGAAGGGTGCAAACGATGCCTGCAAACGACAGCGAATGCTTCGTTCACCGGCACGCTCCACGAGGACAGTACGCCAGACGGTGGCAACACTTGGCGAACCAGTATAGGCGGGGCCTTGGACGGCACGGAGCGTAAACAAGACATCATCGACGGTGAACGGCGTACCGTCGTGCCAGGTCACATCGCTACGCAACGTGAATGTGTACACGGTGCCTGTTGCATCGATATCCCAAGACTCGGCCAACCCTGCCGATGGCGTGCCATCGAGGTCGATACGCACTAATCCATCAAAAATCAAGGCATGCACATCGGCAGCTGCAAGATCTTTGCTCGTATCGCTGACGAGTGGATTCAAGGTGGTCGGACTCCCAACGATGCCCTCAACGAACGTCCCACCCGCAGTGGGCCGCGACACTGCAGCCCGTGACACGGCCAGATATGACATCAAGCCGAGTACGAGCAGTGAACTCACCACTGCAATGACAATTTGGAAACGAATGCGCCGTGACATGACAAACTAGAAAATGATGCCGGCGGCGGGTGCTGCATTACCAAAGAGTGGCAAACTAGCCACTAACGCCACAATCAGAAACAAAATACCCAATACGATGGTTGCCTGAAACATGGTTTTTTCAAGGCCACGCTTGGTCTGATAAATCGATGAAGCATCTCGTGATTGCAATCCGGCATTTCGCCCTTGCAACACCACCAAAAATGACAACGCAGCACCCAACACAATCAACGAAACAGACAACGCAGTTTCCATGTGATCTCTACCTCCCCTGGGACTATGACATTCGTCATAGCATATTTTGCATTAGAGCCAATTATACCATATTCACTCAACGCTTTTGGGAATAGGCAACGCACAATATGCACACCATCGTCCGCCATACCCTTACGCACTGACAGCACATCATGTGCGTTGGTATGAGAGTATACTACTCTTGCACGACGGATAACACATGAGGAATCACCATGACACAGCTGCGTATCGCCAATGCTCCCTGTTCGTGGGGCACACTAGAGTTTGCCGGGTTGAGTGGGGAGCGTATCACCTACACACAAATGCTCGATGAGCTCGTAGCAACGGGCTATAGTGGCACTGAGCTCGGTGATTGGGGCTTCATGCCCACCAATCCCCGCCAACTCGCCGATGAACTCGCGCACCGTCAATTGACACTCATTGGCGCATTTGTACCCATACCACTGTGCGGTGACGCCACATCTATCGCGACTGCCACAAGTACCGCACAACGCACGGCCGAATTGTTGGCACAGACGGCGGCACGACTCCATCAATCACATCAGCCCTTGCTTATTTTGGCAGACGACAACGGCAGTGACGCCGTACGCACACAACACGCAGGACGCATCAATACACCGTGCGACACATTCCTCCTAGCACATGCAGGTCACGTGGCTACTACCGTGGCACAGGCCGTGCATGCGAGTAGTGCGCTCACCTGTGCCTTTCACCATCATTGTGCGGGAATTGTTGAAACGCCCGCCGAAATCACCGCCTTTTTGGCTGCCTGTGACCCAACACTCATCGGGCTTGTCTTTGATACGGGGCACTACCTGTTTGGCTCGGGGCACAACGATACCGATCTGGTGGCAGCCCTCACTAGCCTGGCACCACGCATCCGCCTCGTCCACTTCAAAGACTGTCATGCTGAGATCGCAACCCAGACACGCACCGCACAGCTCGACTACTTTGCTGCCATCCAAGCGGGGATTTTTTGTGAGCTGGGCAAAGGTGCCGTCCCGTTCACTGCCATTCGTGATACGCTATACCGGATTGGCTACAGCGGTTGGATTGTGGTCGAACAAGACGTACTCCCTGGCATGGGTGCGCCACGCCTTAGTGCAGCTGCCAACCGGGCCTATTTACGTAGCATTGGTCTGTAGCAAAAGGAGTATGCGATGATTACCGTCTGTAGTGCCAATTTACGCAACGCGAATGCTGACGACGGCAACGATTCGTGGCCGCATCGGCACCAACTCCTCGCAGATATACTGTGTGGACTGCGGGCAGACATTGTAGGTGTCCAAGAATGCATGGATCGCCAGCTTGACTGGCTCCGTGAAACTTATGTCGATTACAACATCATCCCCGGACTCCCCTACGGCAACCACGGCCCCTATGAATATGCGGCACTCGCCATCCGCCGAGATATATTTCACATCACACAGCACGGCAACTGCTATCTCAGCGAGACACCACACGTGCAGTCACGCTCATGGGATTGCTCGTGGGCCCGGGTTGCCAATTGGGTCGTAGCCACTCACATTCCCACTGGGCAAGCGGTATGTATCTGCAACACGCACCTCGACCACCGCGGTAGTGAATCGCGTCGACTCGCCATCGACGTCGTCGCCCAACAACTCGCACCACTCGCTCACGTACCTACCTTCATCATGGGGGATTTCAATGTCGCCCCTAACACCCCCCCACATGACGCACTACGCGGCTATGGCTTTGTGGATAGTTGGCAGGCCACGGGGCATGCGGATGGGCCCGGGGTAATGACATTTCACGGCTTCAAAGGCGATGTCTGGCCCAGCATTTCGGGTGAATCCGACGCTGCGCGCATCGACTGGATTTGTCTGCGTGACCCGCAACAACGCTTGCGCTGCCACGACGCCCAGATCATCAAAACTGCGGTTGATGGGCGCTATCCCAGTGACCACTACTTTGTGACGGCGACGTACGCAAGCGCTCGCTAACGCAAAAATGGTGCCACATCGTTGGATGTGGCACCATACCAGATACAACACGCCGACGATAATTACTGTGCCACGTCTAGCATGTCTGCGACACGCGTCAACTTGACACGGGGGCGCCCGTGTGCGGCCCCCGCTGCACTCTCGTGGGCATCGATTTTTTGCCATTTGGCGTAATCAATGACGGTGACATGACGTGCGGCCAACAACTGCACGATGGTGTTGCCATCGCGATGAGTCGGCACCTGCAGTGTTGGCCAGTCTTCTTTCATGGCGGTAACAGTAGCCACAGAGTCAGGTTTGTTGGTACCAATCACACCCGACGGGCCACGTTTGGCCCACCCGACCACATAGCACCGTGCAAGCACATCCCCACCAGCACTGACCAGCATGCGCCCATCACGGTTGGGAAAGAGCCCACGCTTGTCGTCAAATGGCACACCTGCTATCGGCACACTACGATACCCCACCGAGCGTAAGACCAACCCGCATTCAATGGTGCGGGTCACACCTGTGCCTACCGCTTTGACACCACCGTTGCCATCCGGCTCTAGCCGGTTGCGTTCGACCACAATACCCGTGACACGCCCCTGCGCGCCGATGATTTCCACTGGTGACCACAAAAACTGCATATGGATGCTCCGTCCACTCCCGTGTGGGGCGCGCGCCATATAGTCGCGCATCACATCCATGTTCCGTGCAGCGACTTTTTCGGTGGAGAGGTAGGTTTCGCTTGTTTCGTCCAGGACAAAATCATCGGCATCAAGCAAGACATCCACCCCATGTAATTCGCCGAATTCTTTGAGCTCAGGCGTCGTAAATGCCGCCTGCACCGGTCCACGTCGCCCCAACATCACCACCTGTTGCACGCGCGAAGCACGCAGTGCCGCAACTGCATGATCGGCCATGTCGGTGGTAGCTAGCTCATCTACTGGCGCCATCAAGGCGCGCGTAACATCCATGGCCACGTTGCCGTTGCCAATCACCACCACACGGGCGCACTGTAGATCAAACTGAGCGTCACGATAATCGGGGTGTGCATTGTACCAGCCCACAAAGGCAGTAGCCGGTGCACTGCCAACGAGTGCTTCACCTGGGATACCCATTTTGCGATCAGATTGGGCACCAACCGCATAAATCACTTGATCATAGTGGGTCAACAGCTCGTCAGGCGTGATATCGTGACCAACGGTCACATGACCAAAGAACCGTACCCGCTCATCAGCGAGAATTTTGTCGTAGATACGTGTGACCCCTTTGATGGACTGATGGTCGGGGGCGACACCCGAACGCACGAGACCAAAGGGTGTCGGCAATCGTTCAAAGATGTCAACTCGCACCTGTGCATCGCTTTTGAGCAATGATTCAATCGCATAAAACCCAGCAGGGCCAGCCCCTACCACGGCCACCCACAGTGGGCGGGCCGCATTCCCAATGGTATGTGTCATTTGCTCGATCTCCTACTCACACTAGACGGGTGGCCACGGATAACTGCGCTCTGACGAGGGCATGGGGAATTTCCCCTTGGCAATTAAACGCTCAATGCGCCGTTGCAGGGCGTGAATTTCTTCGGGGGTGAGCAATGTATCGAGCAGACTAAAGCTGTGTTCGCGCCGATGAATACGCCCACGCAACGTGATGATTTCTTGCAGGATGTCATCGGGAATGGCTTCACCAGCAAAATCCCACAAGACGGTACGGAGCTTGTTTTCATGGTGGAACGCAATACCGTGGTCAATAGCCCACAAGCGCCCATCGTTGCCTTTGAGCACATGGCCACTTTTGCGATCGGCATTGTTGATAATGGCATCAAAAACAGCGAGGCGCGGTAGATAATGGTCAAAGCCACCTTCTTTTTGCATGGTAAAAAGATGCGACTCTTCGTCGTTTTCGATGTAGAGTTGCACTGAACCCATGCCATATGGACCATCTCGTGCTACGGTAGGCGGCACCAAATGCCATTTGAGCTCGTGGCTAATCACAAATGCGGCTACTTCACGCTGGTACAATGTCCCCCGTGGGAAGTCCCACAGTGGGCGTTCACCTCGCTGTGGTTTGTAGATGGTCAACGCTTGTTGCTCATTGTATGAAGCAATACACAACACCGTCGCATTACTACTCCACGGCATGGCTGCTTGGGGAGTCAATTCCGCATAGGTCAACAACGCCAATATGTCATTGATGCCTACTGCTGGGCGTTCATCCGTCATAATACGTATCTCAGTAGTTAGTTCATTTGCGGGCAAAAATGTCCATCTGGGTCTTTGGGGCGCCCACAGTTGCCGCATATTTTGCGTCCACCTGCCACAACTGCAGCAATATGCTGACTCAGACCACGCATCTGTTCACGCGGGATACTGATGCGGGCAGCGGGAGCGTCTTCTTCATCATCGTCAGCGATGCCATTCAGGATAACCACACACAAATCACGGTCAGCATCATAACCAATCCCTAGCTGGACCACACGAAAAATGGCTTCGATCGGCTCACGGAGCGACATGTCGCGGATATGCACGGCATCATCGGAAGCCGACAAGAGTGGGTTATCAGCAACGATTTCTTCGCTGAGGCGTTCGAGTGCGGTACCAAGCGCTCGAATCTGCTCTTTTTCAGCCATAAATGATGCTAATTCACGCCCACGCTGAGCCTGAATGTAAAACGTGCGTTGACCCGGCTTGCCGACCGTGCCCACCGTCAAGAGATGTGCGGGATCAAAATCAAAGAGGTATTTCATAGTGTTGTGGCTGGTGCAGGTGCCGGTGCATCGGGTGCTGGCGCCACGGGTGGTGGCGGGCAAAGATGCGCAAGGCTTCCTACATCGTTATAGGCGAGTAAACGTGGACCAACAGGGGTAAAACGAAATGCAGTCACAGAACACGTCGCAATTTCGAGACGCTGAAAAAGATCCATGTGCATGCCAATATAGTATGCACACGCCAATTTGATGAGATCCGCATGTGATACCACCGCAAAGACATCGTGCTCACCATGTGCAGACCGCAGCTGGTCGAGGGCCTGCACCATGCGTTGCTGCGCTTCTCCCAGTGTTTCGCCATTGGGGAAGCGCGTACCACTTGGATAATGCTGCACTCCAGCCCAAAGTGGATGCTCATAGAGAACCTTGAGCTCCGCACCCTGCCATTCGCCATAGTCGACTTCACGCAAGGCGGCTACCTGCGTAATCGTCATCTCACGTTCCTGCACAATTGCTTGGGCAGTTTCCATGGTACGGTCTAATGGGCTCGCATACACGGCTGCCAACGGAATATCGCGCAGACGCTGCGCGACTGCATGTGCTTGTTGCCGCCCCACATCGTTGAGGTGGATACCGGGGATACGCCCGGCCAAACGCCCATGCACCCAGTCATTGGCCCCATGACGAATCAAAAGCATGGTCGTCACGTTTGTGCTCCTCTCAACTCATGGTTACCTATCCATCATACCAAAAAACACATCCATCATCTGCTAGCGTGACTCCGAAAGGTCGCGCTGATTAATGGATAAGCGGGCGAGCAATCCCATGACCACAAAGTTCATCAATACTGCAGAGCCACCATAGGAGACAAACGGCAAGGTAATACCAGTCAGTGGGATGAGCCGCACGTTACCACCTATGATGATAATCGTTTGTACCGCCAAAATCGTAGTACACCCCACGGCCAACAGCTGCTCAAACATCGAGAAGCGTCCAGTGAGTCGCATTGCAATCCCATAACCACGGACTGCCAACAACAGATACCCCATCAACAACCCTACAGCCCCGACCATCCCGAGCTCTTCACCGATACTCGTAAAGATGTAGTCGGTATGGGCAGCTGGCACAATCCCCGGGATACCCTGACCAATCCCGCTCCCCAATACACCACCCGATGCCAGCGCATAGACGGACTGTACCGACTGATAGCCACGGGGATGGCTCCACGGGTCGAGCCACAAGGCGGCACGCAGCTGCACCACATCGAGGAACTGATACAATACGTATGCCCCCAATGCAAATGCTACCAGTCCGAGTACGGCATACAGGCTCCGCCCCGTGGCCACGTACAACATCGCCAAAAAGACCGTATACAACATCAATGCCGCCCCCAGGTCATGTTGGATAACAATCAAGACCATGGCCAGTCCCCACATCACCAATAACGGCACCATGGTCTGAATGGACGGCAGATGAAAGAGAATGAGTGGTGTTGAGCGTGGTTTCCACCCCCCGTTGTGCCAACGCCACCCATACCAACGGAACTCTTCACCGCGAATCAGTTGTTTGTGCTGTTCGTCGAGATATGACGCCAAAAAAATCACCAACGTGAGTTTGAGCAACTCAGAGGGTTGGAAGTAAAGTGAGCCGAATTTGAGCCATGCTTTGACACCACTGCCATTGGGGTCAGCCCCAAACAGAAAGGTGGCTAAAATCAGCAACAACCCCAGCGACATCCAGGCGTAGCGATAGTGTGCGAGATGGTCGATGAGTGTCATGCGGGTACGACGCACCAATAGCGTATCCCATGGAACGAGCACAATCAGCCCAAACACGATCATCCCCAACAAGATCCAGACAGCTTGCCGTACATCAATATTGGGGTATGTATCGGGATAGAGCACTTGCAGACTCTGATCAAGGCGGGCGGTAAATAACAGCCCCATCCCACTAAAAAACGCGGTCAATGGCAAAATCAGCTGATCAACACGCGGTTGGTAACGATGCATCAACATCGACAAGAGCACAAACCCCAACAACGGTGCCATTGATGGCCATAAAATACGCAATACGCCACGGGCTGTCGGCTCGAGCTGCGAGCTCCCCGTGGTAAGTGTGAGTTGAATGTAGCCGATTGCAAAAATGACCAATACCAATGCGAGTAAGACGAGTTCGTCGAAACGCACATGACGTATATGCCGGTATATTCTCTGCATCACCGTACACCTCCTCACCACTAGCCTACCACAGAAGCCAGCAGGCAGTGCCAACTCATACAACGAGACGCGCACACTGGGTATCGTGCCAGTGTGCGCGTCAAGACATGAGGAGTTACACGTTGAACAAGAAATGGCAAATATCGCCATCTTTGACGATGTATTGCTTCCCCTCGAGACGAACCGTCCCTTGCTTTTTGGCTTCGACCATGCCACCTGCTTTGATGAGATCATCGAAAGCAACGACTTCTGCACGGATAAATCCACGCTGAATATCGGAGTGGATGGCACCAGCAGCTTCGACAGCAGGGGTATTACGCCGAATCGTCCACGCACGCACTTCGTCTTCACCGGCAGTCAAAAAGCTCATCAAGCCAAGCAACTCGTATGACATGCTGATGACACGATTACGCGCCGGCTCGGTGATACCCAGATCCTCCATGAACAACGTGGCGTCCTCGTCACCCATCTGTGCCAACTCTGCTTCGATTTTGCCTGCAATGACTGCCACCCCACTCATGCGGTGGTTGTATTCGAGTGCAAATGTCTGCGACAACGCACTGTCACTCACATTGATGACCTGCAAAATCGGCTTGGCAGTCAGAAACTGATACCCCTTGAGTAGCCGGGTTTCGTCCTCTGATAGGTCGATATCCCGCACATGTTGCCCGGCTTCAAGTGCCTCCTGCAAACGCACCAAGGCATCTCGTTCGATGGTACGTTGTTCGCGTTCACGCCCCGCCATTTTGCCGATTTCACCGTTGAGCCGCACGAGGCGCTTTTCGATGATGGCCAAATCCGAAAAGGCCAGCTCGAGATCAACGGCTTCGATATCGCGACGGAAGTCAATGCTCCCATCAGGATGCGGCACACTACTGTCCTCAAAGGCCCGAACCACATGCAAAAACGCATCGGCGCCACTGATGTAATTGAGTACGGCCGGTGGCAGACCACTCTTGTTGCCACCGCTCATCCCCGCCACATCCACATACTGTACGTCTGTGGGTGTCAGTTTGCGCGGCTTAAACATACGCACCAACTCATCAAGACGCCGATCAGGCACCTTGACAGTGGCGATGTTGGGCTCGAGCTGCCCTGAACTGTATGCGGCAGTCTCGGCAGTACCACGCGTCAATGCGTTGAATACAGTGGTTTTACCGCTATTGGCCAAACCAATAATCGCGATTTTCATGCGTGCTTACTCGTAAATCCAGCGATCAACGCTGCGCTCCATTGTGACCAGCTCGCTGCTCGCAAAGAAAATCGCCGTCTCACGATCGCCACTCTCGGGCGAATCAGAAGCATGAATCAGGTTGCGCCCAATCTCAAGCCCGTAGTCACCACGAATGGTGCCCGGTGCGGCCTTGACCGGGTTGGTTGCCCCAACCATCGTACGCACCGTCTCAATGACGTTCTTGCCGGTGACATTGATCACGACCACAGGTCCTGATGTGATGTATTCGATTAATGACGGAAAGAACGATTTGCCTTCGTGCTCAGCATAGTGCTTGCGTGCCAGCTGCTCTGTGACCTGCATCAACTTCAAGCCAGCGATTTTGAGACCACGCTGTTCGAGACGACCCAAAATTGCACCCACCAACCCACGCTGCACGGCGTCTGGCTTCAAAATAATCAACGAACGCTCCACGAGCCCACTCCTTTATGTCAGTATTCCACTTGATAAACACCACTCCATATCATACCACACCACGTCTCAATGGTGGGGCACCCCATGTCCACCCCGTCGTACTTCCCCCATACACAAGCGCACGGCGTGGCACACCATGTGCCACGCCGTGCGCCGTCATCATCATGCGTTGCTTACAACAACGGGGTAGGACCACTATTCAACGTCATCCGATACGCTTCTACCGCTTCTTGTACTTTACTTTGGCGCGCATAGGCGTTCCCCAGCAAGCGACTACAATCGCGCCGCAGTTGTGGCTCACCGATATCAGCCAACAACTCGCGTAGGTCGTTGGTCACATCCTCAAGCAACGTGCTATTGCGAATCAAGTGCCGATACTGCATCAACGCAATGTCGTACATACGGCATTGCACCGCAGCCCGCGCCACCGACAAGCGCAATACGCCATTCTCGGGGTCATCGTTGAGCGCACGCAAGTATCCATCCATGGCCAAATTGTTGGCAGCAGCCTCACCAGCAGTTGCCAGCGCAGGTACATCGCTCATACGCGGGGTGGCATCGACGACTTTGGGGGTCGTTGGCACACTTGTGACTGGCGGTAGCACTGCATCTGTAGCGAGCTGCTGTGCTGCCTCGTGCAATTCACCCGATGTCAAGCCCAAATCACGCACCACCTGTGCCACATCAACCGGTGTATGCGCACCAGTCATGGGAAAGTCCTGCAGGTGCGTGCTATGGCTGACTGACACATCATTGACACTCGGCAACGGTTGCACCACCACAGATTCGTCTTCGAGCATGGCCAACAATGCATCATGGGTGGCTTGATCACCACCACTGACCCGCGCCACATCAGTGGCATCAACACGCCCCGCGCGCATCCCTTGATTCAACAACTCAGTCAATGTGTCGTCAGTGGTGACATCGTTTACTTTGGTCGCCACATCACTGGTGCGCGGCGCGGTCGGGGTCAAGCCACGCATCCCTTCTGTCAAGCCACTGCCTGGTTGGGCCAACAACGATGCCAGCAGGTTATCACCGGCAGGTGGCGTATCGGCCACGGTCAAATCAACTGCCAACGCATCGGGAGTATCAATGTTGAGCAACGTCTCAAGCGTCACAGGCTCAACGACTTTGGCAGCACGCTCTTCACGTGGGATGTTGACTCTGACTCGCTCGACCAATCCCCCCCCAAGTGTACGTGCCACCACATCACGCAAATCCTCAGTCGGAGCAGGGGTATGGCGTAGCTCCATACGAGCCAACAGCACATATAAATCATCACTACACGTAATTGTGCGAATGGTGGTTGTATCAATACGCGATGCAGTGGGAGTGGGCTCTGCTGGTGTTGGTGCTGCCACTCCCGGGGGAGTCTCTGCAGATGCCTTGTATATCACACTCGCCAAGAAGCGATCATCGTCGTCCACCGGTGGGTGGCTGGCAAAACCAGTCATTTGTACCGGCTCTGTTGTGACTTCATCATGGTCTGGTGCCACTGGCGATGTGCTAGGATCAGCACTCGTATCATCTGGTACGCTGGCTGATGCAACCGCCGGCAACTGGGCATCGAGATAGTCAAGCAACGTCGCATCGAGCTCCGTGCTAGGCATCGCCGATACTGCACTATTAGCAACGGGTGTCACTGCTTCGTCGGTGGTGTCTGCATGCCCATGCAAGGCGGCTTGTCGCTCTAGTGTGCGCTGTAGTAATACCCCCGTGCTATCGGTGGCATCCTGTTCGTCGAGCATGCACGCGCAGTCTTCGCTGTGATCACCGTCGTGCATGCGTGGCATCTGGCGCATCTGTGCCAGCACCACACTCAAATCGTCTTGGCCAAGTGTAGGCATTTGGCTCGTGACCAAATACTGCATCCGTACACCAGAGTGCGCCTTGGCATGTACCTGTTGCACGTACCACTCGGTATCATCCCAGCTCGGCAACAACCATGCACCAGTGTCGGGGACACCTTCTCCACCAAAGAGTTCATGCGCCGTCTCGAGCAACGGATCAAGCGCTTGGGCTTGTTGCCAGTGGTGCATACTTTGCGTCGCATCACGACTAGCATGGTAGCGTGCCTCGATGAGATTGGCCTTGAGCATGTAAGGTGCTTCACTTAACACCTGCTGACAAATTTCGTGGGCTTCGGATTCATCACCGTTGCGCCATAACGCTTCGGCCAACGCAATCACATTTTCACGCCGATCCGGGTTCGTCATCGCCATTTGATGGAACTCGGGAATCGCCTGACTATAGGCGTGTGAACGCATAAACAAGCGCGCCAACCCCGACCGACTCAAATGCAAATAAACGTCGTGGCGTGCGGTCCGCTGATAGAGGTTCAATAGCCGTGGGCGTAATTCACCCATGTCTGGGCGGATTTCCATGGCACGCTCGAGATACTGCGTCGCTTCCGCCAAATTTCCTTCACGCTCTGCGACAGTGCTCAACCCCACTTGAGCCACAATATTCTCGGGGTCGCTAGCACAAACTTCACCAAACATCTGCCGCGCCTCAGCCCAATCCCCCGCCGCAATCAGTGCTTCACCCAAATATAACTTGGCTTTCAGGTTCTGCGGGAAATACTGCAAAATATGGCGCGCAATTCCTGCAACCTTTTCGTGTTCGCCACGACTCACCGCATCACGCATCAATTCGTACGCACTCTGCAGGCTCATGTCACTCATGTCTTCCCCCCTCTCACCATACCGCATCACTGGTGACGTGACTAGTTAAATTACATTTTGATGACATCTTGAAAGATAATACCATGGTTTGTCATATAAATCAATACTACAAATCATAGTTATTTACAAAAAAGTCATGCTGAATAACATATTTGTCATGATATTGTAATTTTATTATGTATAGTAAAGGAGGTGTGGGATGCGTGGATGGGGGATACACACAGACAGGAGACGCAATCATACGCCCCCTGTCTAGATCAGTTCTGATTAGGGTGTGTGCTACGGTGCCTGGCGCAGACGGAGCATCACCGCCAGGATACGTTGACCATAGGTGGTCCCTGGGTACGCCCAGCGCCCATTGAGGCCGACAATCGTTGGGGCCACACCGCGTAAATTTGCCGGGAGGGCTCGATAGGCGAGCGCTTTGTCGATCATCGCTTTTTGGGCGGGGGTAGCTTGATCGTCACGCAGGGCATAGGCCAGCATTCGGCCGATATGGGCGGGGATGGCTTCTTCTTCCCACGAGGCAAAGCTCAGGCCTTTTTCCCACATATTGCGTTGTGAATTAAAGACCCAGCCCGGTTGATTGGGGTCAGTCGTCGACGAACGGCCTTCCACCCCTAGACCAGCCGGGTTGCGTTGGGGGCGTGCCGACCAAAAGCTGGTCATAAAGCCAGTTTCGTGTGCCATCTGTGCAATAGCCAAGAACCAGTCGACGCCAACACTACTCCCTACCTGCTCATAGGCTTTGACAATTGAAACCACATCATCGTACGCATACCCGTTGGCCGCTGCCCGGGGTGCTAACACACGCACTGCCTCTGCAACCGTGCCGCTCGCCGTCCCGAGGATGGGGGCATCAGTGAGGGGTGTGACTGGCACATAGTCGCGCATTTCGTTGCCCAGCAGACCAAAGAGCACATCGTATGGATCGGTGTTTTCGGGATGGAGCTCGAAGCGCGCCCGTTCAAACCACTGCACCTGATATTCTTTGCCATCGCTCAATCGTTCGGTCATGACACCAGACAGTGGCAAGCCAAACAAGGCCAGACTTTCACTTTCAGAGACACCCTTTTTGCCATCCAAGCTGAGACCATAGCGTTGCCACATGGTCAAAAAACGCCCACAGACGGCGTGGCCTGTCTGCGCAAAGACTTTGCATCCAGTGCCACTCGCCTTGGGAAATGTGAACCAATCACGACCTTGCTGTTGCAAGCGATCTGCACCGAGCCGGCCAAGTTGCACATCGTATGGCGCCGCATTATTGGGGTGCAATTCGAGTCGGTTGCGCTCGAATTGTTGCATGGTGAGCATTTTGCCCTCGATAAGCACGCTGACTTGTGCCCCAATCGGCAACCCAAATACACGCAAGCCCCCCTGTGCTTCCCAGTATGTACGGATGCGTCCACTAATACAGTATCCTGTCTCTTGGAAACACAATTCGCTGCTTTGTGCTGTGGCGACAGGCACAGCATGCATCAGCAGACTACACACGAATAGTATTACTAGTAATCGTCGTACCATAGTGCCTCGCAGGTGTAGTATGTGTCAAAAAACGTCGACCGTTGAAATAGGTCGACGTTGTGCGCTGTGTGCAGAAGTTGCTGGTCGGGGCGAGAGGATTTGAACCTCCGACCTCATGAACCCCATTCATGTGCGCTACCAGGCTGCGCTACGCCCCGTCACCACAACGCATTCATATTACGCTACAACCATGGGCTATGTCAAATGCAATTTGATGCGGTAGGCGCACACACGCCACATCAACGTCGTACACAGCCAAGACGCTGTACAGGCTAAAAAGGTTCGATACCAACGGCAGCCAGCTCATCAGCAAACCGTTCAAACTCATGTTGACTGCGGAGCCGAGCGATTTTTTGGAGCAACAATTCCCGTTTGATGCCAGGCAACAGCAAGGCACGATTCACATATTGATGCAAATAGCTCGCCAGGATTTTTTGTTGGCTTGGGGTACGCACATCTCCTTGGAAATATGCTTCAACGACCTGTGCAAGTGCACCTGTCTGTTCAGTCATCCAGAAATGGGGCGGCTGAGAGACAGGGAACGGGTATGGGTATGCAGCATCGGGCAGGTATGTCAAGCCATCAATTGTTTCCGCAGTTGCAGGCTGGTGATTGTCCATTGGTACTCCCTTTGTGCCACACATAAATACGTATGCTGTATCATGCTACCACGGGGATGCAATATGTGTGCGTGCTCGTCAGCCGAAATTTTCATGTTCATTTTTTATCCCAAAAAACATCTGAACGATTGCAGAATAGTGTACACACATACCGAGATTTTTTTGCAGTAATTACGTTACATCACAGATGAACCTTAATGCATCAGAACAAAGCAAATAACAATGTACATTTCGATATTTATTTATCAATATCAGACCCAAAAGCGTAACCACATATAAATATTGCAAATAAATCAAAACTATCGTATGATGCTCCTTAGTACATAATTTCACACGAGAATTTGAGTGCCGTGAACGTGTACAAATGTTTGTACGATGCTCGTATAGCTGCATCGCGTATCAAGTTATCTGTACTATGATACAAATTGAGCCATTCGCAAAACGGAAATTCTGAAACACTGGAGTAGATCAATGAGTCTTTCCCCACAAGGAGTAGCCCACGGGACAGTTGTATTGCGTATTGATCCATCGGTACGCTACCGTCCTGACGAAGAAGGAGGACACCTCGAGTTGCTCAAAGCGGCGGCCAACGCATCACTGGACATGATTGCCCTGACCGATATTGGCACCATCAGTGGTTTTGAAGCACTTCAGCGTGACCTTGAAAAACTTCTCCTCCTCGAAAAAGCCGGCATACTAAGCCCCTCTGACGAACAGCGCCTCAACACCCATCGTGATTTGCGTACACGCACACAACTCCTGCCTGGGTTCACGGTCACCAGCAGCGAAGGATTACGGCTGAGTGGTATTTTTGCTCCAGATAGTACGCCGTCGAGCATTACCACGATCCTACAGCACTTGGGAGCAAGCAGCACTGATGGGCTTTGTCACGAAACCGCACCACGGGTATGTGCGCTCATTGAAGCCATTGGTGGCGTTGTAGTTGCACACCCGAGCACTTCAGAGCACGCTGCCATTGTGCAGACACTGGTCCAAACAGGGGTGCTCCACGCGATTTCGCAACCACATGATGAAGTTGAAAATGTATGTATTCTGGGTGGATCTGATGCAACCACACTCGATGATATTGGGAGTTCGTTTAGTGAAGTCACCCTCACAAGCGCTTCATTCTCAGCATTGCGCGATGTCATCAAACACAATCATACACGTTTAATTACGTACATAAATACTCCTATCAGACGCTGGGCGATGCATCAATTATTACAAGCAACCAATGATGATCATATCGTGCATCTGGCCGATGCCAAGAGTGCAGATATCACACTGCACGTTGCAGCACTGGCTAATATCGAAGGTGGAGTCCTCATCATTGGCAGCGAAAATGGAACGATTGTCGGGGTAAAACAAAGTGAAAAAGTGATTGCGACGGTACAAAAAGCAATAGAACAGATTACCCCAACCCCCGCAGTCACAAGTGAGAGTGTTGCCATTGATAATGACTCCGTCGTACGCGTCGAAGTGCGTGCGAGCGAACCACCGTACGTACTGCGTGATGGGCGTGTCATGATTCGCCGCGAGGCACAGAGCGTCGCTGCAACACCAAACGAAATCAAGTCGCTGTGTATTACTGCGCTCAACAATGGCGCAGACCTCGATTTACCACGCAGTGGAGTATCGGTGGTATCAGCACAACGCCGCGCTGGAATCTGGCACTACGAGGTACGTGATTTGCGCACGACTGCAGGGGTTACATACGAACGTGCACAAGGATTGTGGCGCTACGCAATTGAGCAATTTGAAAAATTACGTGAAGGCCAAGAAAATCTCGATACCATCAAATGGCAAGGACAAATTGGCTTGTGGCGCACATATGAGCAGGGTGGTCGGCCAAAATACGATTTAGTGCATCGTGATCGACATGGGACCATCGATCATATTTTTTATGGTGTGTCAGACTGGGGGCTCGGGCTACAGTGGCAACAACTGATTAATACCTATGCACCGCAACTCACGGTTGGGAGTGTCACATTCGACGATGAGCAAGGTGCGGCGATGCCGGCAACCAGCGCCAGCCACATGGCCACATCACCGATGCAAACCATGCAATTTGCGTCTTTCCAAGGCGAGCGGCGGCCACGCTGGCGTGGACGTGGCGCGATCACGCGTATCTGGCGCGATGAACAAAACAAGCCACGCTTTGATTTACTCCTCAAAAATAAAACAAATCCCGAACAAGAAGGGAATGATTCGTTTGAGATACAAGAGTACCACGGTGTCACACGTGACCAACTCAATCAAGCCTGGCTTGATCTCATCCTAGTCAAAAAACCACGTACTGGTATTGAAGTCGTTGAGACCGTGCAAGATGACCAAGGTGACCGGCGTTTTATCTTTCGCAACTTGCGCAACGATGAAGTGAGTCCGCACCCGTGGCGCATGAACGATATTGAAGAGGGAAGTATTCGGCAGTATGCAGCCCGTATGCATCTCGCCGATCAGGCAATCAACGAAGAGCAGATTCGTTGGTGGGGCAATATCGGTTATATGCGCCCGATGCGGCGCCAAGTTGACCTCATTTATCGCGACGAGGAGGGGGTCGACCACATCTTTTATGCAGCCCGCCGTGATGAATTACAAGGCGAGTGGAACGATTTAATGGTTGAATACGACGATGTGGTCGATTAACCAGTAATTCGCCGCACTGCACCATACGACATCCACAACAACGCGCCCCCAGCTGATTACTAGCTGGGGGCGCGTAATGCCAACGGAAGTCACTGTATTAGAATGGCAAATCGCCGTCGTCCTCGGGCTGTGGTGGTGTGGGTGGTTTGCGCGTGCTCCCACTTGCGGGACGCGGGCGTGCACTCGGTGGCGTATCAAACTCAGCATCAGTGGTGTCAGTTAATGGTGCGGGACGGTTGCGCGCCGGAGTGCTTGGGCGCGCGGCTGGCGCAGGAGTGGCAGGACGTGGCGTCGCCTTGGCAGAGGCATCGCCATAGTCGCCCCCATGCCCGCTCAACGACACCGGACCATCTTCGTCACCGTCACCATCACGGCGACTGCTCAGGATAATCATATCGTTGGCAATAACTTCGGTAGAATAGCGCTCCTGACCGTCGCGGTCTTGGTATTTGCGTGTCTGGAGTCGCCCTTCGACATAGACGCGGGCACCTTTGGTCAAGTATTGATTGCAGATTTCTGCAAGTTTCTCCCACGCAACCACGCGGAACCACTCGGTGTCGTCGTGCGCAGTACCATCCGCAGAACGCCAACTACGCCCACTTGCCACGCGAAACGTGGTAACAGGGCTCCCTTGTGGAGTGAAGCGCATCTCGGGGTCTGCCCCAAGCCGCCCAGTAATCATGACTTTGTTGAGATCTCGTGCCATAGTGGGGAACTCCTCTCGTGTTTGACGATACTAACTCGTATTCGTAGTGATATGGCAATCACACGTGCATATTGTAGCATATTTGTTCGCATTGTCAATAGGGTAACAAACTCTATTTATGCGCCCTCGTCATCGGATGAGGCAGATTTGGTCTCTGACAAGCGCACCAAATTCACGGTCGCATCAATACGCAATTCACCATATGTGGGAAATTCCACACGGATGTATTCGCGCCCATCAACGAGCTCGCTCTCAATCACATCACCATCACCATAGGGCAAACAAAAGACACGTTGCCCAGGTTGAAAGCGCCGTGTGTCGGTGTCGAAACGGCTTGCTCCCGCACGTGTCGCACCAGCTGTCTGCGCCTGACTCGATGGGAGCTGTTGTTGGATGCGCTGCCGAATATTGGCCATAATCCGATTCACATTCGGCACCCCACCACCATCGGTCGCCACTGGTGGTGGCGGGTCCGGGTTGGTTGATAATGGCGCAGATGTGTCACCTGCCCGTGGCGCGCTTGCCCGGGGTGGTGGGGGTTTGGGTGTGCCACGCCGCGGGCGCATGCCACTCGTACGACGTGACGCATTCGGGCGTACGTCGTTCACGCCGTAGTGGGTGGGAGCAGTCACATCATGGGGTTGCGCCGGCGTACTACTTGCCATTTCGATGCGGGTATCAGCACTCGCAGGCGTCCCCACCACATGTGCTGGTGCAGTGGTACGTTGTGGCGCAGGCATCGGCAGCACGCTGGGAAGCACATCGCTGAGCTGCGCCAAGTTGCGTGGGGCCACGATCCGGCGCAACCACTCATTGTCGAGGGTACAGAGTTGAGCGAGTAATGGGTCTGCCTGTAATGTTTGCGCCAATGCCACTGCGGTCACGAGTACATCGTCGAGATGGGCAAACATCCACTCGGTGGCGCCATTACCACCTGGTTGTGCATCGACCACATAGACTCGGCGAAACGTGGTGTCACCACACGGGACTACCGCTGCTGATTTGCCCATACTAAGCACTGGCAAGACGAGGGGCAGACTCCAGCCGATACACAACGCGGCATCATCGCTACACTGTGGCACATCAACCCACCATGCGGGGGCACTCCAACGACTTTCGAGCGGTGTGCTAAAGCGATGATCGCGCACCACATCATCACGGATTTCACGCATGCCGACGATACGTTCGGTGACGACAACCCGGCCATAGGTCGCAGTAATCCCATTGGCAAGCGGATAGGTCGACTTGGAATCACGGATGGCCACCTCGCAGGCACGGAGCGGGAGCGTACGCCGTTGCGCCACATCAGGCTGGAGTGTCACGCTCCCATCGTCATCGTGGCGTTGAGTCACCCGCAACCCACCATACCACGGCGGCACTGCTGCCCCTTTGGCAAGCCAGCGTTCGAATCCAGTTGGGTCAAACGGAGCATCGAGTGTACTGTCACCGATTTGCATAAGCACCGGGAGCCCGATGGCCGACCCGAGGTGAAAATCATCATATGGGTCATCTTCGCCAGCACTGACCCAGCCCTGGTCTTGGGGCAATGCACGGAGCTGTTGGCGCTCAAGCAGCCGGTCACGAAGCTCGCTTGCATGCCACGCTGCGACCTCGTCGGCTTGCAGTGGCCATTCGTAGGCGGCCGTGCGCAAATGTTGTGTGAGCACATAGGCGTTGACCGCCGTCTGATGCCAGTCATGCTGCAAGTCATCAAAGAGTCGCGTGGGGACTTGTGAGTACCAACTATCAAGCGGATGAGCACTCAATAATACCAAAACGTGATGGTAACCGGTACGATACGCCTCTGCGAGGAGCCAGCGTTCATCAACCACACCCACCACAACCAACACGTGAGCAGGCAACAACTGCGCACTCATGGTCACGCGTTGTACGTCGACCAATGTTGGCACTAAATGGCGTTCAACATCGCGTATGTAGAGATGTGCTGTATACCCGGCTGCACTCACATGGGTCACCGCTGCATGCGCAATTGAGATGATTTCTTCGGGGGCATGCCAGACTTCGACGTGCACCACGTCACTCGGGTAATCGTCGGCAGCAATCACCCGCCAATCACCAATACCCAGCGATTGCAAGGCGGCATCCAGCCCCTCGGATGCTGGCACACTCGTGGCCAGCCACTGCCAGACCTGTGCCGAAGAATAGCGATTTGCGATGCGTTGCATGCGGACTACCATGGCAGCAAGGTGCGACATACCAATCCCGGCAGCCATGTGGAGATCGACGAGCCCCACCGAGCGCAGTGTCTCCCAAAATAAGCGCCATCCACGATCATGGAAGCGCAACATACGCCGATGCAAGGCATCATAAGTGGCGACGATTACCCTGGCGCGTGGCATTTCGTGACTCTGGGTAGTCACTACGGCGACATCCAGGTCATAATCAGCAATCGCCTGCAACAAGCGCGTCGCCTCGTGAGCGACAATCTGTGCACTTGCATCATCGGCGACCAACAACAAGGCCCGACTCCCTGGGATATCGATGAGGTTGTTGGCGAGCATACACACCATACTCAACAGCCGGCGCGGATGAGCGGCAACGAGCATGGCAGCCTCGCCACGGCGCATGCTCATCAGTGCAGTCGCGTGGTGTGGGCGAAAGGGTTCGCCGGTGACCGCCACCCAGGCGTGAGCCACCGCAGCATCCACCGCAAGATGAGTAATGCGTTGCCCTGCTTGACCACTCATATCTCGTTGTGCGCATACCACATCGTCGTCGTATTGATTTCGAAATGAGGCAATCACTTCGTCGATATGCTTGGCCATACTCTCACCTTTACCCTAACCACAGCGCTCTTTGTTACATAGTGTAGCACAACCACTTTCATCTCCCAAGAAGATTGAGTTTATGCTAATTTGCAAATCTGCTTGCAAAGTCAATATGCCTGTGGTATTATACCCCTCGTTGTTGTGGCGCTAGTCGCGGATGAAGCCACCGGTGAGTAGCAACGGCCCCATCGTCTAGCGGCCTAGGACGTCACCCTCTCAAGGTGAAGACCGCGGGTTCGAATCCCGCTGGGGTCACCAATCACAACAGCACCGCCACGGGGATGTGGTGTAGAGGCCTAACATGCGACCCTGTCAAGGTCGAGACCGCGGGTTCGAATCCCGTCATCCCCGCCACAGACACCGCCGAGTGCAATGCACTCGGCGGTCGTGTTTTATCCCACAACTCGTGTCATTTCGTCGTTTAACAGACACATACAAATTACCATGTACGATACACGTGTCGTTCGTATTATTTACGATTGTGAGGATTGTCATGAATGCGGCAACTGCATTTCGCGATTTAATAGTAGCAAATTCAGGGCGCAAAGCACTGATGAATGTGACATTTTTCATGGGGGCGGGCTTTTCCAAGACGTGGGACAGCACATCGCCGACGGGCAACGAGCTATTCACCTTCCCCAAGGAATTTTTGGTTGACATGGCTACCAACATCGAGGTCGATGAGTTGTTGACGCAGCCTGGTTATCCAACGCTTGACGACACTGCACCGACCAAATTCAAAGAGCTGTTATACAACTTGAGCATGCAGCTCAAGTATCCGGGGATTCGTACCCGCTATATGGACGAGCACAGCATTCGTTATACCATTGACGAAATCAAAGCGATTGTGCAGAAACGCTTTGAGTCGATTTCGACGCTCAACTACTTCGATGAGGCCTTGGGGCGCTTCCCTGCACCGGTTCACCCTAGCGACAATCAGACCAGCATTTTGCAGTTTTTTCAGTGGCTGAGTGAGCAACAATTCAACGACAACGGGGCAGCGCATGGTGTGCACGTGGATTTTTTGTCGACTAACTACGACTATGTTATTGAAACAATATTGGATAACACGGGCCAACGCAACATGATGCGGAGAACCTACCACGGGGTTACGCCACAGCACATTGACGGCAAACGCAACACCAACGTGATACAAGATGCGTGGTCAGTCACATCGTTGTTCAAAATCAACGGGGGGTTTGAAATCATTCCCACTGCGACAGGCTATGATTTCGACTATCGCCGGCGTTCGTTTGACGACATTCGCCAACGAGCTCCCGAAATTATGATGCCATCCAAAGAGCAGGATTATTCCAACCCGTATTTTATGTCGATTTTCCCTAAGGCGGTACGCTTGCTCCAAGAAAGCGAGGTATTGGTGTTGGTCGGGTATAGTTTGTCCGAAGAAGACGCATTATTGCGCTTTATGATTCGCCAATTTGCCGAAGATTTACGAGATGTCAACGGGAAGTATATTTTCTACGTTGACTTCACTGATAGTAATACACTCAATACACGCCTACAGGGATGCTTCCGGTACATGAATCGTATGGACAGCAACAACATCTACACCGTATCGACTGGTTTTGTTGATTGGATCAAGGCAGTCATGCAAAAATAGGCGCATACACGGCATCTCTGTCAAATGAAGCCATAGTTACCGCATTCATTTGACGCTTGCACACGCACACGCTACAATACAAGGACGGATTCACGCTGGTGCAGTGTGCCCAGCAGGGAGATGGCATGTTCGAAAGCCTTGCAGACCGGTTACAAGCAGTATTCCAGAAGCTCAACGGCAAAGGTCGTTTGGGTGAGGAAGATGTCCGCGAAGCGATGAAGCAGGTGCGGCTTGCCCTGCTCGAGGCCGACGTCAATCTCCAGGTGGTGCGTGACTTTGTTGCCAAGGTCTCGGATCGAGCCGTTGGCGAGGAAGTTTCGCGCAGTTTGACGCCATCGCAGCAAGTCATCAAAATCGTACGCAACGAGTTGGTGACGTTGTTGGGCGAGGCCGAAGTGCCGCTTGCCGAAGCCACATTGCCCCCGACAGTGATTATGCTGGTCGGGTTGCAGGGTGCCGGTAAAACGACGCATGCGGCCAAGTTGGCGTTGCATCTGCGCAAAAAAGGCAAGCGCCCGCTGCTCGTTGCCGCCGACGTCTATCGTCCGGCCGCAGTCACGCAGCTCGAATCGTTGGGCAAGCAGATCAACATTCCCGTCTATAGTGAGGGAACGGCTGCCAAACCAACAGATATCGTGACACGTGCGCTGGCACACGCCCGTCAAGAACACTGCAACTACGTGCTGATTGACACCGCTGGTCGGCTACAAATCGATGAAACACTGATGACGGAGTTGAGCGATATTGTTGCAATCGCACAGCCGCACGAGCGTTTGTTGGTGGTCGACTCGATGATTGGTCAAGAAGCTGTCCGGGTGGCTGACGAATTCAACAAGCGCGTGGCACTGTCGGGTATCATCTTTACCAAGGTAGATGGTGATGCACGTGGTGGCGCCGCCTTGTCGGTGCGGGCAGTCACTGGGGTACCAATTAAATTCTTGGGGAGTGGCGAAAAGATCGAAGCAGGGACGCTCGAAGTCTTTCACCCCGATCGGTTAGCATCACGCATTTTGGGGATGGGTGACGTCCTCTCACTCATCGAGCGTGCCGAGCAGAGTATCGACCAAGCCGAAGCTGCACGCATGCAAAAAAAGTTATCCAAGGGAGCCTTTGACTTGGAAGACTTTTTGGCGTCGATGAAACAGATGCGCCAACTCGGGCCTATTAGTCAAATTCTGGGCATGTTACCAGGGATGGGGCAATTGGCCAAAGCCAGCGACCTTGTTGGCGAGAAGGAATTACAACGTGTGGAGGCCATCATTCTGTCAATGACCCCCAAAGAACGGCGTAATCCGGACATCATCAAAGGCAGTCGCAGAGTCCGCATCGCGAACGGAAGTGGCACATCAGAGCAACAGGTATCAGCCTTGCTCAAAAACTTCCAACAGATGCAACGCGTTATGAAACAATTCGGCGGCAAAACCAAGAACGGCCGCATGCCGGACCCGCGCGAGATTATGCGTCGGCTCCGTTAACTAGATGGTATTGATTCGTTTTTTATGAGGAGGCAGTTCGTACTATGGTCACGATTCGTTTGCGCCGCGCCGGCAAAAAAAAGCAACCCAGCTACCGCTTGGTGGTCTGTGATTCACGCTCACCCCGCGATGGCAAGTTCATCGAAATTGTCGGATTCTACAATCCGGTGCGCAACCCACAAGAGCTCGAAGTCAAGGCTGACCGTGTGCGCCATTGGCTGAGCGTTGGTGCTCAACCATCAGAGACGGTAGCACGCTTGCTCAAGCGTGTCGATGTGCTCGATGCCAACGGCAAGCCCACGCCAGTCGCCAGCTAGAAAGTACCCTCATGCGTGCGTTACTCGAGTACATGGTTCGCAATCTGGTCGACCAACCCGAAGCGGTACAAATCCGTGAGCGCGTCACGCCCTATGCGGTAACGTATCGCCTGAGTGTCAGCTCACAAGAGGCCGGTAAGATTATTGGACGCAATGGGCGCGTGGCCAAAGCAATCCGCGATTTGATGGCGGTTGTTGCAGCACGGCACGGCAAGCGTGTCCACATAGATATCGAATAACTCCATGAGTGATGCATCTATCCCACGTGCCGATGAGTTGTTGCTCATCGGCACCGTCGTGAATGTAGTCGGGTTGCGTGGCATGGTACGCATGAGCGTGGCATCAAGTGAGCCTGAATTTTTGGCACGCACCCAACCAATGCTCTACAGTCATGATGGCAAGCGTTCGTTTCGCTTGCGTTCGTTGACCCACTACAAGGGTACGCTTTACACCGCCACGCTGGGTGGTATTGCCACGCGCGATCAGGCTGATGCGCTACGTAGCACCGATCTCTATATCATGCAAAAAGATGCCGCTCCCTTGGGCGCAGATGAGTACTTCATCCACGACCTGCCTGGTATCGCCGTCTATGACGTGGCAGGAACACTCATTGGCACCGTCCAAGAAGTCATTAATACCGGTGCAAGTGACGTGATGGTCATTACCCGTACTGGCATGGATGATGCACTCGTCCCGATGGTCAAAGCGTTTGTGCAACACATTGATATTGCCAATAAACGAATCGTGATTACCCCCATCCCCGGACTGCTTGACGCATAACCATGAGCAACGGTGCAGTGGCTCCTGCCCGCCCCGACTCGTTGTATGGGGGTGTTATTGATGAGGCAAATACTCGGCCAGCCACGCATCACGGTCACGACGAATGTGTGGGTGTTGTGCGAGGCGTATCCAGCCGGCCACATACCCGACCATTTTGGCACCGTCACCTACCACCCGCAAGAACGGCACGAGAATCATGGCAAGCACGATTTGCCAGCCATTGACCCCCTCGTGAAAGCGGCGCCACAGCCGTTGCCACGGACGCGCACAGTAGGCCCCCATCCCCAGCACGATTGGTGCTACCCACCAGCCACCGAGCAAGAGACACACCAACACCCACAGGTAGACTGCATACCGTAGGGCATGGCGTCGTGGCCAGAGACCGGCGACTGCATCACCACGCGCATACAAAAAGTACTGGCGGGCAAACTGCTGGAGGGTACTGCGTGGTTGAAAATGGACAATGGCTTCCGCTACAAACGCAAAGCGCATTCCTGCCCGTTTGAGCGCCACATCGTACAGGACATCTTCGCAGTGCGTGGCCCACTCTGGGTACCCTGCAACTGCTTCCCATGCTGATTTACGAAATGCAACTGATTTGCCAAATGGTAAAAACGTGCTGGCGTTGATTTCATCTGCATCACGATAATTGGTATGCCCGAGTGCGAGCTCAAACACACTGCGTGGCAACGGTCGAAAAAACCCTCCCACAATGTCAGCATCGGATTCACGCAACGGCTCGGTAATTCGTTTCAACCAGTGCCGATCCAAAATCAACCCGGCATCAGTACAAGCTACGATGTCACCGGTCGCATGAAAAATCGCATTGTTGCGCCCACTCGGGATGTTGTAGCCACCTTTGACAAGCCGAATCGGGTAGCCGACATCAATGTAGCTTTGCACGATATGTGGAGTCTCGTCAGTGCTGTTACAGTCATTTACTACGATTTCATCGGCAGGGAGACTCTGCCCGAGCATTGACTCGAGGAGTTGCGTAATATTATCTGATTCATCACGTACGGTGCAGACGAGTGAGATTTTATGTGCCATCATACAACTCCGTCATTCCTCGCCATTGAGGAAATTACCCACACTGGGTAGACAACCATGGTATGTAGTATACTAATAATTGGGGAGATACTGCAACAACAAAGGATTCTACGATGCGCATCCATCCCATCCTGCTTGTGCTCGTTATCATATCACTCGTGGCATGTACCCAAACGAGTGAGAGCAATAGTGCGGCAGTGGAGCCAACACGACTCCCAAGTGCCACCGTGGCCCGCATTCAATCCACGGAGACGCCGCTCTCCGATCTAGCAACACAAACCACACAAGCAGCACCACCGACACCCAGCCAGGCACCAGCCCAAGTCAATCTCGATGTCGGAGCAAGCACCACGGCAGAGGGGTATGCCATGCTCGGCAATGCACAAGCTGCAGTCACGTTTGTTGATTATTCTGACTTCTTCTGAGGGAACTGTGCCTTCCACGTGTTGGAAGTTGAACCGCAACTGATTGAACGTTACGTCAGCACTGGCCAGATGCGCATCATTGTGCGCCCCCTGCTACAGACAGGTGAGGATTCACTGCTCGCAGCCCATGCTGCTGCGTGTGCCGGCGAACAGCAACAGTATTTCACAATGCGTAGTGCACTGTATGCCAATCAGGGGGCGCTGTATACGGCGCCCGACATGACACAGGCGCTACAGCAGGTGGCCCAAGGGATTGGGATTGATACCAACAAATTTGCCAGCTGTATGCAACAAGAAACCTACCGTTTGGCGCTGATTTCACAGTACACCTTGGCCAAAGAGGATGGTATCTTGGCCCGTCCTGTATTTGAAATCAATGGGCAGCGGCTTATTGGCGCACAGCCATTGACCCAATTCAGCCCCATCATTGATGCACTGCTCAAGCAATGACTAGTATCATATCAGAACAATCAACAAAACTGTGACGTCTATTGCATGGGATTAATTTCGAAGAGTGGTAGTATACGCCTGATGGGTAGGGTATGAGGGAATGATGAGCAAACACGCGTTGGTACCGGTATTCGTGGCTATTGCATGTATATGGGTCGTGCTTACCCTCTTGGGGACGCCGGCGCCACGACGCAACGTGGTCAGTGCCAATGAACCAAACTATCCCTATCCAAGTGCAACGGTTGAGACGGATATACCCAATACCCCAGAACCAAGTGCAACCACAGAACTCGTTCCCACTGATACTGTGACACTAGAAATCACACTAACACCTACTGTTGAGTTGGGCACCGACGAGCAGGTCACACCAGTGCCCGATATCGCAGAATCTCCCCCTGAAGCAGTACCAGACGCCGAACCGCAGCGTGTAGCCCCCACCGAAGACACGAATGAAATCCTGCAATGTCAACCCTATCAGACCTACCTGCTGACTGGTGTCACCACCCCTTATACCCAACTGCTCTTGAAGTTTGCTGATCGGGTTGTGGGGGGAAGTATGAGTGATGAGGCAGGTCGTTTTGCAGTACCACTCAACATGGGGCGTGAAGCACCTGGTACGCATACCATTACGTTGGTCATCCGAGATAGTGATGCGGTGATTGCTACCCTGCCATGTACGGTGCCATAAGGTGCGTACATCCTGACGAAAGTATTACTTCGTATGAATACACAGTGGTACGATATTGCCACGAAAGTCGCCCAGCATACCTATGGGGTTGCCACACATCAACTCCCCATGGTGCGGTACCGCGACGGGCGGGTAGCTCGTATCAACACGCCTCCAGAAGGCAGCATACCGCGTCCAGCAGCAGTGCTCGTGATTGTGACCATGCAGAATGATCACGCTGCGCTGGTCCTCACACGGCGAGACGGCCATTTGCGCGAACACAGTGGCGAAATCGCCTTTCCGGGTGGGCGCCTCGAAGCAGATGAAACGGCGCAGGCTGGGGCACTCCGTGAAGCACATGAAGAACTCGGCATTGCGGCAAGCCATCTCGAAATAATTGGGCACCTGCACAGCATCTATGTACCACGGAGCAATCATAGTGTCGTCCCTGTCATGGCATGGGCTCCCACGATACCGCCAATGACGCCCAATCCCAGTGAAGTCGCTGAGGTCTTTTTGGCACCGATCACGGATTTGCTTCGTGCTGATGCACTCGTGTATGAAGAACGAGAAATCCGCGGCGAATCCGTCATCGTGCCGTATTTCCAGGTGCATAACCATCGTGTGTGGGGGGCAACCGCTTTAATGATTTGTGATCTCGTTGCACGTATTCGTGCCCTGAATAATAACGCACACACCATACATTCTCATCAGACAAGGACGGTGCTATGACCACCAAACGCAACATCGGCATTGGCGCAGCAATTCTCGGGGCTCTTGGGGTGGTCGCATTTACCACGTTACGTCAATCAATCGCGCAAACACGTGGTCGACTACAACTCGCACAGCTCCAACAACCCGTAGAAGTGATGCGCGATACCTGGGGTGTGCCGCATATTTATGCACAAAACACCCATGATCTCTTTTTGGCACAAGGTTTTGTGCATGCCCAAGACCGCTTGTGGCAAATGGAGACGCAACGCCGGCTCGGGCATGGTCGGCTTGCCGAATTAGTTGGCGCACGCGCCATTGATACCGACCGCTTCATGCGGATTCTCGGTCTTGGACGATCAGCAGTGCGTGATGCCCAAACGGTCAGTGGTCAGACACATGACGCCCTGACGGCCTATGTCGAGGGCGTGAATGCGTTTATTGCACAACACCAGCGTAAACTCCCCCCCGAGTTCTTATTGTTGCGTCATACGCCGACCCCATGGAGCATTGCCGATGTACTGGTATGGGGCAAAGTTATGGCACTGTCGCTGTCAGGCAACTGGCAACAAGAAATCCTGCGTGCCCAGCTGATTGCAAAAATCGGTGCAACACGTGCAAGCGCCTATGAGCCACGCCAACGCGACGACATGCCGGTTATTGTACCACCCGGCCTGCAATACACGGCCACCATTGGTCAGAGTGCCGTAGACATGGCCGAAAACGCACGCCCTTGGCTCAACGACAACGAGAACAACGGCAGCAATAATTGGGTGGTGGCAGGATCACGCAGTACATCAGGGTTGCCACTACTAGCCAATGACCCACACCTCGGCATCACCATCCCTTCAGTCTGGTATGAGATACATCTCAACGCACCCGATTACCACGTGGCTGGTGCGAGTTTTGCAGGGGTACCAGGCGTCGTTATCGGGCACAACGAACGCATTGCGTGGGGTGTCACCAATAGCATGACAGATGTACAGGATCTGTACATTGAACGCTTTGACCCCAATGATGCGAGTGGCCGACGCTACGAGTACCAAGGTGAATGGCATCAGGCAGAACTCATCTACGAGACCATTACTGTCAAAGGGGGGGCTCCCGTAATCGAACCTGTACGCATCACCCGACATGGTCCCATTATCACGCCGCTCATCGATGCTGCGGGCAATCGTGAGCCACAACCACTGGCCCTGCAATGGACGGCGCTCCACACAAGCACCCTCTTTGATGCGATTCTCGACCTCAATCGAGCCACTGACTGGGAGAGCTTTCGGGCTGCACTGCACAAGTGGGACGTACCACCACAGAACTTCGTCTATGCCGATGTTGCAGGGCATATCGGCTATCAGCTAGCAGGTGCGATTCCTGTGCGGAGCAACAGTGACGGTCGTGTGCCAGTACCAGGGTGGAGTGGTGAATACGAATGGCAAGGGTTTGTACCATTTGCGCAACTTCCTGCAAGTTACGATCCAGCCACGGGGTATATCGCAACTGCCAATAATCGGATTGTGCCCAATGATCGCACTCCTGCCATCCGTGGTGAGTGGTCAAACGGCTGGCGTGCCGCACGCATCATCCAACGTCTGACGCAACACGAACGCCATGATGCAGCGTCATTTGCTGGTATCCATGCAGACCACTTCCACATGGGGAGTCACGATATCATCGCACTTGCAGGCCGTTTGCCTGACGGTGATGCGGTCGCCAATCAGGCACGGGCCTTGTTGTCAGCATGGGATGGCATGGTCGCCACACACAGTATAGCTGCAACCATTGCCCTACAATTCGTGGAAGAGCTCCAACACGTGGTCTTTGCGAGTCACCTCGACATGATGCAACGCATCCTGGGGATCGGCGCCCTCATATCGCGCCCAGGGCGTGAATACATGAATCGCGCCACCCCCGACATGCTCAGGGCGGCGCTACTCAACGACAACGACTGGTTTGGTGATACACGAGCGTGGGATGACGTGTTGCCCACAGCATGGCAACAGACGGTCAGCACCCTCAAAAAACGACTCGGCAACAACCCGAATCAATGGCGTTATGGGGCATGGCACACCATCACACTCGCACACCCACTTGGCGCCATACCGTTGATTGGCAAGCTGTTTACCCGCGGACCATATGAACTTGGCGGGAATCGTGATACGGTCAACATGGGCGATATCAACACACTCGGCAACAAGAGCATCGTCTACACATGCCCGTCGTTGCGGATTATCTGTGATACGTCTGATTGGGATCTGTGTAAAAGCATTCATCCGGTAGGACAATCAGGGCATCCACTCAGCGCCCACTTCAGCGACTTCATCAAAGCGTGGCTCAACGTGGAATACCACCCCATGCCGTGGCAACGGCGCCGGGTCGAAGAAGTCTGTCACGAGACACTCACGTTGACACCCTAATTCAGAGTTGTGCGACTATCCCGTGTAGCAGTGCGCCAAATCGCGGGCGGGCAGCGTTGCCCGCCTCAATGACTTCTTCGTGGTTGGCCGGGCTGCCATCAGGCAATGCCTGGTTGGTCACCAACGAGATTGCAAGCACGCGCATGCCACCATGCCGCGCCACAATGACTTCTGGTGCTGTCGACATACCAACTACGTCAGCACCCACGATTTGACACATGCGCAATTCGGCACCCGTCTCAAATGTTGGACCAGCGAGCATGATATAGACACCGTCAGCAAGTAACGTGCCTTGGGCATCGGCTACCCGATGCGCTAATGTGCGCAATTGCGCGTCGTAGGCGTCGAGCATAGCAGGGAAGCGCACACCGAGTCGATCATCGTTTGGCCCACGGAGTGGGTGATGTCCTGCCATACCCGGCATAAAAATGTGATCCCTGAGACACACCAACTGCCCGACTGGCCAATCGGGGCGCAAACCACCAGCAGCATTGGTCGCGATGAGTACTTCACACCCGAGCGCACGCATCACACGGATAGGAAACGTGACTTGGTGCATGTCGTAGCCTTCATAAAAATGAAACCGGCCACGCATCACAACCACCGGGGTGCCAGACATGCGCCCAATGGCGAGCTCACCACGGTGGCCAACCACCGTGGAACGGGGGAATCCGGGAATATCTGCGTAGTGGATAACTGTAGCATCATCGAGCTGGTCGGCCAACGCTCCCAGCCCTGACCCCAAAATAATGCCGACCCGTGGTACGAGCGCCGTCTGCGCACGAATAGCCGCCACTGCGGCATGGATGGCGTCGAGTTGATGTGCCATGGTAATTACACTTCTCCATCCGTGATACGTCGGCGCTTGGCCGCATATTCTTCATCACTCAAAATACCCGCATCATACAACGCATCAAGCTGTGACAACAACGAGGTTGAGCGGTGGGTTCGTGGTGCCGTTGGCTCGTCGTGTGCCGTTGGCTCGTCGTGTGCCGTTGGCTCGTCATACGGTCGAGCCAGCATCGTGTTCAATAACTGATCACTGGGGCGTTGATTAGCAGTAGGAGTCGGTGCACGATCCTGTAGCACATCGTGCTGCGCCTCACCCATCACAATGCGTTCATCTGATTCACGATGTTCGTTGACTGCATGTTCCATTGCATCTTCAACGGCGCCTTCCATGGCAGCCACAGTAGCATTCGCTACTAAGTTATCGTCATAGGCACGAGCCTCTGCAAGAGCCCGTTTAAAGCCTATCGGGTCTGCAATATTGCGCATTTCTTGCAGACCTGTATCTGCTGCAGTCAAAATTGTGATATCACCATACCCAATCATGCGCCCAAAAAACGTTTGATTGAGTGCCACGTCATTGATTTTGTTGAGTGAAGACTCAATCATATGGCGATTGAACAGCCCTTCAAACTTCATGATGCGCCGATTGGTGAGCACCACACAATCGTTGTACCAACGCAAGTAATCGATCACAGCACTGCCCAACAGCACGGCGCCAGCGACTGCCAGTACACCATACAACGTATATGGCAGGAACCCTTCAGTGATATTGAAGTGGAGGAGCACTTGACTCACGAGCCACACGGCCACACCCGTCAATCCAAGCAGAATGACTTCGGTAACAATTTGACCAAGCAGCAGTGCATAGTGTTTGCGGCCAGTATAGATGATAGCTTCATCTTTGAGCAGCATGGATTCAACGTAACCCATCGGTATCTCCTTTTGTGTCGATATCGTTATGGTATGCTCGAATTATAACGCAGTTCAACACTACTGCACAGGTATGTGTTGTACACGCATCACAAATCCGTCGATTTGGCACGTACATCATCATAAAATGCGGCGGCCCGCAGCGATCGTTCACTGACGAAGTGCATCCAACGCCGCAATAGTTGGAACATCTGCACATGCACGTGCGCAGGTTGTACCGTATGTGCGACCACGCTCAGTGGTTCGCGTTGCACATACCGCAACAACTTGAATAATGGCAACGAAATCTCGTGCGGGTATGCATCACGACGTGCACATTCTGGACACAGCATGCCACCTTGGGTCATGCTCCAATGTTTTGCATCCGGTGCAAGTTGCACTCCACATACCGCACACGCGGTGAGTTGTGGGCGATATCCAACTGCATCACACAAGTGGAGTGTATACCAATGCACAACCATGTCGTATTCACAGGGAGTACATAGCATCTGCAACGTCTCACGCAGGGCATGATATACCGGTGCCGCTGCATCTTCGTCACCAACCATGACATCCGCCATTTCTGCCACGTAGTAGCCAGCTGCCATGGTAATCAGCGAATGCTGAAGTGCATCAAATCGATCAACGACCACACTTTGCGTAATCACATCACGATTCCGCCCACTTGCAAGCTGGAGCTGGCAGTTGCTGAGTAATTCGAGATGACCAGCTAAGCGGCTCGCCGTTTTACGCACTCCACGAGCACTTGCGACGATTTTGCCCGTAGGAGTAATGATGGTCAACACGCGGTCGGCTTCGCCGACATCACTCCGTTTGATGATAATCCCCGTGGTGCGATAGAGTCGTTCACCCATGATGTGGGGTTCCTCGGTCTGCACGCAGTTGAGTCACACGCGCCATCAGTTGACGTGCCAGTGGATGCTGACTATCGAGCTGTTGCAAAGCGCTTTCAATCAAAGCCAGTTCATCATCACTAAAGGTTACTGGACGCAGTCGTGCAGTTTCAACCACATACCCTGCCGTACGAAGCCGGCGGGCGAGTGCTGGAGCATCCGCTGGGTCAATGCCCACATGACTATCACCCAACAACGTATGTGCTGGTAAATGAACTCGGCGGTCATGGATCATGTCGTGAAGTACGCGCTGGTCACTCGCATGAATAAGCACTGTCGGAGTCATTTGCACGTGTACCACGTGTGCGCCCCAGCGCCGCAGCGTCGCCAGCACTTCAGGTGCTGGTGGTGGTACAACCACTTGTTGCACGATGGTACATAATTCATCGATGGTCATCCCCTTGGCAAGCACCTGGTGTACGCGTTGTGGTGACAACTGTGCAGTAACTGCATCGTGCCAACTCGCGACACGGTGCAGTTGAAATCGTGCGAGCAGGTTGCGTGAATCACTCAGCACCACACTCAAATCATCTTCGAGCGTGGCAGGTTCCACATCAGCAGTTACCGGAGCAACAGCAATACCTGCCAGCCAACGCCCCAAGGCGGTGCGCCGTATCAGCATACCATGCTGGGCACTTTCTACGATGCCGAGCCAGCACAATGGACCAGTGATGAGATAGGTCAACAGCTGACCATCGTCTGCATCCCAGTGTGTTTGCCACCCATGAGTCAGCGGATTCCGTTCACCACGAAAGATATCTGGCCAGCGGGCTTTGATGTGCTGGCGAATATCATCGATCGCGCACCACGTATCGGTGAGCTGTGGTACGAGCTCGTGGAGCACAGCACGACGAGCCGCACGCACATCGAGTGCCGGTGGGCGTCGTTTGGGGCCAAGCTCCCATTCGCTCCACGCTGCCTGTAACCATGCCCGTGCGACTTCTTGGTGGCGCAGATGTGCGGGCATGGCAAACCACGTAAGCAATGGCTGTGCCGGTACCACATGGTTGTGTTCGGCGACACACGCCCCACCTGCGAGCATCGTCGCCACCAACCAGGCAATCACGGGTGCAGGCACTGTGATGCTATGCAATCGTTGTGCTACCACGTGTGATACTTTGCCATGATGTTGGAGCGGTACGCGCCCGTCGTATGCCAGACATGCCATTTGACAGAGGAGCTCATCCAACGGCACTGCATCATCTGCGGGTACCGGTGACACTGTGACATCCACAAACAACGCATGCGGCTCTGGTAGACATGCCTCGATTTCGGGAGGAATCTGCCATCGGTCGCCGCTCGATGTCCGATGTGGCCAAACAATACCTAGCACAAACAATGTTTCGAGTGGTGTATGGTCGGCATAGATGCTGAGCAGAGTGCGTGGTGAGATAGTCGCAATATTACTCCGCAACGGACCAGCGAGACCATCCAGCCAGCTAGCAGTACAACTCCCCCCCATGCGCCGCAGCCGCGCCAGCACAGCAGCTGCAGTCGCTGGCAATTGCTGACTGATTTGGACCCAATGTGCGTGTTGATGGAGTCGTGGTACAAGCTCATCTTCTGGGCAGGCATGAAGTGCTGCCACGGTGGCGCGATCACTCAACGAGAGTTCTGCGAGTAATGCTTCAAGTGGAGGAAGTGGCTTCATCGTACCTCTTTCACAACACCAGCTGACAGACGTGTGGCACCTGGCGCCACGGTGGCGCCAGATCAGCGGGATACACCTGGCGCGGATGGGTAATCCACACGGCACGCATCCCTGTGGCGTGCGCGCCCCTGATATCAGCTTCTGGGTTATCGCCAATCATGACTGCATCAGCTGCTGTCACATCGAGACAGGTCAGTGCATGCTGAAAAATTGCCACGTCTGGTTTGTCGACGCCGAACTCGGCCGATACAATCAAGACATCAAACCAACGTTCCAATTCCAACTGTGTTATTTTTGCGCGTTGTGTCCAACTCGGACCATTGGTAATCAATCCCAGCCGAAAGCGTTGTTTGTAGTCATCCAACAACGTAGCAACACCATCATCGAGACGCATATCACTGAACCAAGTATCACGACTGGCCGCACAGAGTTGATCATTTTCGGATGCTGATGTAACCCCATGACGTGCCAGAAACGCTGGCATATCACGAAAGAAGATGCGTTCGTGTACTGCTGCATCTAATACTGCACCACATGCTGCTGGGGTGAGCTGGCGTAACCAGGGCTGCCAGGCACGCGCCAGGTGACGGCGGCGGTGCATGTCAAGTGAGTAGAGCGTGTCATCCAAATCAAAAAGTAGCGCGTCCATATGTTCTTTGCATGTGTTACCGTACAAATTCCGTACCATGTGGCAATTCCACGATGTTATCGTATAATACCATGGAGCGATTTTCGTGCGAAAAGGGGTTTCATGACTATTTCGTCGGCCCTCACTGACTTGACCCAGTTAGTAACCGCATGTGGTGATGATGCCAAGGCACAGCGCCATGACCCTGGTCTCACGCGCAAACCAGATGGGTCTCTTGTCACACGCATGGACCAAGCCATCGAACAGCGCCTTGTTTCGTATTTGCGCAACACACACCCGACACACGCCATCCTCGGCGAAGAGGGTACACGCATCGGCACCGGTGATTTGGCACAACACGAATATGTGTGGGTCATCGACCCCATCGATGGCACATCGGCCTACGCAAGCACCTTGACTGGATGGTGTGTTGGGGTTGGGCTGGTACACTATGGTCGACCAGTTGCAGGGATCGTGTATGCGCCCATGAGCGACGACCTTTTCGTAGCCACACCCGATGGTGGCGCATACCGCAATGGCACACGCATCCACGCCACCAATTCACGCAACACCGAGCTCGACCCATGGATGGCAGTACCGTCTAATTGCCATCGCCGATACCACATCAGTTACAAAGGGCGCATCCGTACCACAGGTGCAACCATTTTATCGCTCTGCTATGTGGCTACTGGGATTGCAACAGCGGCACTAGTGGGACGGTGCATGGTCTGGGATATTGCCCCTGCCATGGCACTGTTGCGCAATGCAGGTGCCGAGCTCTGGGATCTCAATGCACAGGTCATTGACATTGCCCCACTCCTCGATATCAGCCGGGGCACGCCTGCCATGTTGGCGGCACCGATTGCACAGTACGACACATTTCGAAATGTCATCACCATTGGCTAGACGCATACCGACTTGATAGGGCTGCCCACATACTCAAACACCCCATACTGCGATTCGCAGCATGGGGTGTCGTGATTCAATCCACACACCGCTGTTAGCGCTTGGTGTACTGTGGGCGCTTACGGGCACGCTTGAGACCGACCTTTTTGCGTTCTTTCATGCGTGGGTCACGCGTCAGCAGACCAGCACTCTTGAGTGCAGGGCGCAAGCTGCTATCGAGGTCGAGCAATGCGCGGGCAATGCCGTGGCGCACTGCACTGGCTTGACCAGCTACACCGCCACCAAAGACCTTGGCGGCCACATTGAATGCGCCAGTCTGGCCAACAGCCACAAATGGGCGAGCCAACTCTGAGACATAGAGTGCACGGGCACCAAAGTACGCATCAATGCTTTTGCCGTTGACGACAATTTCACCAGTACCTCGAAAGAGGCGTACACGGGCCACAGCCGTTTTGCGCCGACCTGTACCCTGATAGTAGTTCTTTTCAGCCATCATATCCCTCTCGTCGTTGCCTTAGCGGCCTTTTGGCACAAAAACTTGTGGTTGCTGTGCGGCATGTGGGTGCGTCGCACCTGCATACACGCGCAATTTGACTAACTGCTGACGACCCAATCGCGTCTTGGGCAACATGCCTTTGACCGCATGGCGAATGATGCGGTCAGGGTGCGTCGCCAACATGCGGCGGTAGCTCACCTGTTTGAAACCACCCGGATAGTTTGAGTGTCGGTAGTACATCTTCTGATCCTGCTTCTTTCCGATGAGCTGGATCTTTTCGGCATTGATGATGACCACAAAGTCACCGCCGTCGATGTTGGGGCTAAACGTCGGCTTATGTTTGCCGCGCAACAGTGTGGCAATCTGGGTTGCGAGACGACCAACGGTTTGACCGTTGCCGTCAATCACATACCACTGACGTGACACTTCTGATGCCTTCTGAGAATAGGTTTTCATTCCCGCATTCCTTACCTATCAGCGTCATTCCTCGGTTGGTGCGGCAGGACATGGGTCGGATACTCCACCGCTACCATCGTCAAGCCGTGTGCCGGAGCAAGCTGTCCGGCGCTCTGGCGGTTCCGTTCTGCCAGAATTGCCTGTAGACCCGCAGTAGAGAGCCGCCCGGTACCAACCTGGAGCAGTGTTCCTACCACGATGCGCACCATGTTGCGCAAAAAACCGTTTGCCGTGATGCGAATCACGATTACGGGTTGTGTCAAGCGATATGTGCGCCTGCACGATACCGTATCACACCGGCGCACCGTAGAACCGATTGGTGCACCCACCGTAAATGCTGCAAAGTCGTGTGTCCCCACAAGTACCTGTGCTGCAGCATGCATTGCATCACAATCCAGCGTGCGTGACACCGCAAGTGTCATCCGTCGGAGCAACGGATCAGCCACTGGACCGGTATCAATCACATACTCGTACGTACGGCGAGTGGCCCAGAATCGCGCATGGAAATCGCTCGGCGCGTCCCACACGTCCATGAGTGCCACATCAGCAGGCAAGATGACATTCATGGCACGCAGGATGGTTTCACGTGTGCGTACACTCTGTGTCACGACATTTGCAACCTGACCTGTGGCATGCACACCTGCATCCGTGCGCCCGGCCAACGTAAATCGGATTGATTCATCGTGCAAACGGTGCCACGCTGACTCCAATTCACCTTGGACTGACCGTCCATTTGTTTGCCACTGCGAGCCCACAAAGTCGGTCCCATCATATGCAACCCGGAACGCAAGATTGCGTACCATGGCCGCAGACTACAACAACTCGATCAATGCCATCTCTGCGCCATCACCCAACCGTGGTCCCAGTTTGGTGATACGGGTAAAGCCGCTACTGCGATCTTTGAACTGTTCTGGCGCAAAGGCAAACAACTTACGCATGGCCTCTTTACTGGCCAAGCGTGACAATGCCAAACGGCGGTTGTGGGGGGTATCCACACGACCCAAGGTCAGCAACGATTCGATTTCGGGCTGAATGGCCTTGGCTTTGGTAATCGTGGTCTTGATACGGCGATGTTCGATCAACGAAATCATCAAACCGCGGTACAACGCAACGCGTTGTTCCTTGTCACGACCCAATTTGTACCCTACACGACTATGTCGCATCTTCGTTCCTCATGCATCACACAGAGCGATGCGCGCATCACCCTGCACCTGTTCTTGTTACTCGGATTCATCCGCTGCAGTCGTTGGACTTGTTGCAGCTTTCCCCCACTTGCCACCTGGATTGAACCCTGCCTTCTCGCAGACTTCGCGCACCTTATCACGGATTTCGTCGAGCGACTTTTCACCGAGGTTACGCACGGCTTTGAGTTGCTTTTCGTCCATCTGCAGAATCTGGCCGATGGTCGTAATATCGGCACGACGCAAACTATTGTGCGTACGTGTCGACAATTCGAGTTGGTCAACTGAGCGTTCCATGATTGAAGCAGGGATAGCCGTATCCCCAATTAGCGGGATGGGGTTAACATCCTCGTCCTCAACAGGATCTGGGCCATTAAAGTCAGCCACAAACTCGTTGTATTTCACGAGCACTTTGGCAGCATGGCGCAACGCTTCATAGGGGGTAATAGCACCATCCGTAAAGATTTCGATAATCAAGCGATCATGGTTGGTCGCCTGACCGACGCGTGTGCTTTCCACCAGGTAGTTTACTTTGGAAATCGGTGTAAAGATTGCATCCACGGGAATTTCGCCAATATTGACAATCTCACCCATTTCGGCAGGTTGATAGCCTTTACCCTTTTCAATCGTAAACTCCATCTCGATGCGGTTGTCGTTTCCATCGAGTTCGCAGATGTAGTGGTCTGGATTGACCAGTTCCACACTGCTGGGGAGATCCATGTGACGCGCCAATACCGGACCTTTGCCTTGGCGCACCAAACTGACACGCACCTTGCGATTCAAGTCCGTATGTGAACGCAGACGAATACCCTTGATGTTGAGGACAATTTCAGTCACATCTTCACGGACTCCCGCAATCGTGGAGAATTCGTGAAAGACGCCCTCGATTTTGACCTTGGTGATGGCAGCACCCGTAATCGATGAAAGCAACACGCGACGCAACGCATTCCCGAGGGTATGGCCAAACCCGGGTTCAAGTGGTGCTATGCTAAAGCGTGCATAATTTTCGTCACCAATCTCTGCCTTTTGTACTTCGATAAACGGCTTTGCGATGTCAAGCATCATTAATCCGCTCCTTCCATTGTCACTACAACATAGGCGTGCATGTGCTGGGGTGTGTGAGCACCCCGCACACAACGACTAGCGGCTGTAGAACTCAACAATTAACTGCTCGTTGATGCCCTGTTCTCCGTCTTCACGGCGGGGAACCGCCACGATTTCGGAGCTCAGCTCGGTATGGCTGACTCGCATCCACTCAGGAGCCTTATGGATGAGTTCCTTGGCCTCTGACAATGTCTTGAAGTAATTCCGTTTACGGCTTTCCGCACGCACGGCAATTTTGTCACCCACACGCACGGTGTAGGAAGGAATGTTGGTCTTGCGGCCATTGACCGTGATATGCCCATGGGTAACGAGCTGGCGCGCCTGCTGACGCGTCATGGCCATACCCATGCGGTACACCACATTGTCGAGGCGGCGCTCAAGCAACATGAACAACGCTGCACCGGTTTCGCCGGGGATGCGTTGTGCACGTGCATACAAGTTGCGGAACTGACGCTCGAGCACACCATACACATAGCGTGCCTTTTGCTTCTCTTGCAACTGGATGCCGTAATCTGACAACTGGCGACGGCGTGATGCCGCACCATGTTGTCCGGGCGGGAAGGGGCGCTTATTCAGCACCTTTTGGGCCTTGTCAGTCAAGGCAATATTCAGCCGGCGGCTGACTTTTGCAACGGGTCCACGGTAGCGAGCCATGTACTACAGTCTCCTCAAAGTTAGACGCGCCGGCGCTTCGGCGGTCGGCAACCGTTATGCGGAATAGGGGTAACGTCAGTAATCGCGCTCACTTGCAAACCGGCGGACTGCAACGAACGCACGGCCGCTTCACGACCAGCACCGGGGCCTTTCACAAAGACCTCAATGGTGCGCATGCCGTTTTCGATGGCCTTGCGGGCAGCGATTTCTGCTGCAATCTGTGCTGCATACGGTGTGCTCTTGCGTGAGCCCTTGAATCCGTTGTGCCCCGCACTTGACCAACACACCACATTCCCCATCGGGTCAGTGATCGTCACTATCGTATTGTTAAATGTGCTCTGCACGTGAGCCTGCCCACGTGGTACATTTTTGCGCTCACGACGTTTGCCGCGTTGGCGCTTTGGGGCTGCACCAGCCTTGGTTTGAGCCTTTGCCATGATTCCTCCACACGTTGCCGCGGCGTATCGTCATCACGACGCCCGCGTCTGTTGCAACTGTTACTTCTTGACCGTCTTCTTCTTGATACCGATCGAGGCACCGCGGCGACCGCGACGCGTGCGGGCATTGGTGCGCGTACGCTGACCACGCACTGGTAAGCCCTTGCGATGGCGCAACCCGCGATAGCAGGCGATGTCCATCAAGCGTTTGATGTTCATCTGGATTTCACGACGCAAATCACCTTCGACGCGGTATTCGCGCTCGACGATTTCACGGATGCGAACCAACTCTTCTTCGGTCAAATCGCGCACACGCGTGGCCGGATTCACTTTGGCACGGGTCAAAATCACCGCACCATTTGTACGACCAATCCCGAAGACATACGTAATTGCGATGTCGATTCGCTTGTTTCGTGGGATGTCAATCCCAGCAATACGAGCCATGCTTGCCTCTTTACCATCAATTTCGTCGCGTTTTCTGCATCACGACGATACCACTGCCTTAGTCGACCTATCCCTGACGCTGCTTATGTTTTGGCTGGCGACTGCAGATCACCCGAATGATGCCCTTGCGCTTAATCACGCGGCAATACTCGCAGCGTGGCTTGACCGAAGCCTGAACCTTCACAACAGCCCCCTTACAACTCAGTTACTTATACCGGTAAGTAATACGACCACGAGTCAAATCATACGGTGAGAGCTCCACCAAAACGCGATCGCCTTTCAAAATACGGATGTAATTCATCCGCATCCGTCCCGAAATATGCGCCAAGACTTCCGGCCCATTCTCGAGTTGTACACGGAACATGGCATTTGGCAGGGGCTCAAGCACCGTGCCTTCCATCTCGATCACGTCTTTTTTCTTTGTCATAGCACCTCATCACGTACTTCCTGACTCGTCAGGATTTCCGGCGTTCCATGTGTTACTGCTACCGTGTGTTCATAGTGTGCCGCGAGACGACCATCGGTCGTCACCACCGTCCACCCGTCACGCAGTACCGTTGTGGCAGGATTGCCACAGACAATCATCGGCTCAATGGCAAACGTCATGCCCGCTTGTAAGACGAGCCCACGTCCAGCTGGCCCATAGTTGAGAATCTGAGGATCCTCATGGAGCGCTTTGCCTATGCCATGGCTAATGTAGTTGCGGATTACCCCGTAGCCCCGCGCTTCCGCGTAACTCTGGATAGCCCACGAAATATCTGAAAGTCGTGCCCCTGTTCGCACAACTGACAGTGCATGCTCCAATGTCTCTGCGGTGACGCGCAACAAACCCGCCGCCTCATCAGAAACATCCCCGACTGCGTAGCTCCATGCAGAATCTGCGTGGTACCCGTCAATCTGCACCCCAACATCGATACTCACGATGTCACCTGCACGCAATCGCCGTTTGCCCGGGATACCGTGCACGAGCTCTTCGTTGATCGAGATACATGTGGCTGCCGGATACGCTGGCGGCCCGCCATACCCCAAAAACGAAGGAACACCACCATGCGCAACAATCAACGCATGCACCCGCGCATCAAGCTCTCGCGTGGTGATACCTGGCTCTACCCATGTGCGCAACATGCGATGACAGAGACCGACTACTGCGCCAGCTCGGCGCATCGCCGCCAACTCACGCTGGTTTTTGCACGTGACTGCCATGTATCCCCATTATTTGCAACATGGAACCAGTGACCTGCGTGATTTCACGCTGGCCATCGATTTCACGCAACAACCCTTGCTTGCGATAGAACTCAATCAACGGCATCGTCTGAGCGAAGTAGACTTCGAGCCGGTGCCGCGCTGTTTCCATTGTATCATCACTTCGTTGATACAACTTACCACCGCATTCATCACAAACGTCAGGACGTTTGGATGGAAAGTAATATATATTATACGTCGAACCGCACGTTTTACAAGTCTGTCGACCAGCAATTCGGCGGAGGAGCATTTCATCAGGGACACGCAAGTACAACACATGGTCAACTTGGCGCCCCTGACGCTGTAGCTCTCGACCGAGCGCAACTGCCTGATCACTCGTACGGGGGAAGCCATCGAAGATGACTCCTTTGGCACAATCCGGCATCCCAATGCGCTCCATAATCATCCGTATCACCACTTCGTCGGGTACGAGCTCGCCACGATCCATGTAGGATTTTGCCAGCATCCCCAACTCAGTCCCTTGGCGGAGGGCGGCTCGAAAGAGATCACCACTTGCCACATGCACCAGGCCAGAATACTCTTCGAGCACTTTGGCTTGTGTACCTTTGCCCGCTCCAGGGGCACCCAGCAAAATGACGTCCATCTCACTCCCCCTACCACACACCATGGCGATATCGTCTAGCGCTTGCCAAGGAATCCTTCGTAGTTACGCATCACCAGCTGCGCTTCGATTTGACGCAACGTGTCAACTGCCACACCAACCACAATCAACAACGCGGTAGCACCCAACCCAATGGGCACACCGGTAATTGTTTGTGTCAAAAAGGGCAATACCGCAATCAAGCCCAAAAAGAGTGCACCAGTGCGGGTCAAGCGGCTGACAATCTCATCCAAGTAGGTTTCGGTATTTTTGCCGGGGCGCACACCCAAAATCGCTCCGCCGTTTTTCTGGAGCGTATCAGGGATGTTCTGCTGTTCAAAAATCACCTTGGTGTAGAAATAGGTAAAGAAAAAGACCAACACGAACAACGCAATGGTATAGACAATCGAGCCATTCCCGTACTGCGGGCTAAACGTCTGGTACGTAAAACATGCCACTTGCTTGAGAATTGACGCATCCGCAGCAGCAGTTACTTCTGGACAGGCGTATGATGCCAACGTACCGGGGAAGATGATAATGCTCTGTGCAAAAATCAACGGAATCATACCGGCCATGTTGACCTTGAGTGGAATATGGCTCGTCTGACCACCGTACTGCCGATTCCCACGTACCTTTTTGGCATATTGTACGGGAATGCGCCGTTGTCCTTCGTGCATCATGATGATGCCCAAAATGGTCAACAGTGCAATCGCCAGAAATGCGATGACCCCGATTACCTGCTCGGCACCACCGGTTTCGACCGCAGTGAAACCTTCGATGATCAAGGCCGGCAAACGCGAGACGATACCAGCAAAGATGATCATTGAAATGCCATTGCCAATACCATAACTCTGGATTTGCTCGCCCAACCATATCAGAAACATGGTCCCTGCCAGCATGGCCATCAAGATGGCAAATGTGGGCAAGAAGTTGTTGACGATGTCAAACGGGGTACGGAACAACGACTGACCAACACCAAGACTGCGATCAATGGTCAACGTCTGCCCATATGCTGATAACAGCGCCATCGGCACAGTGGCCACAAAGGTAATCTGGTTGAGTCGAATCCGTCCTTGTTCACCTTCCTTGCGCAGGTCATTCAAAGCGGGGATCAGCGGTTGCAACAACTGCACGATAATTTGTGCGGTAATGTATGGGTATACACCCATCGATGCCACAGACAAATTCTGTAGCGCACCACCCGCAAAAATGTTGAGCAACTGTGCCAACTGATTACTCTGCAATGCTTCACGCAAGCTCGCCAACGCATTGGGGTCGAGATTGGGCACTGGAATATGCGCAATGAAGCGGAACACGAGCATCATCGCAAGTGTAAACAACACCCGCCGTCGCAGGTCTGGCACTTGCAGTGCTTGTAACACTGACTTTAGCATGGACGAGTCTCCTCCAGCCTGCACCAGTGGTTGGTATGATGCCAACCACCGATGCTGTTTGCATTATTCACGCGGCCCACGCGCCACAGAGTGCACCCCAAAACTGCGTGATGGACGCACCAACTGCCACGGCGTTTCAATGACTTTGCCACCGGCAGCTTCGATTTTGGTCTTGGCATTTGCACTCACCTTGTGGACTTCGACAGTCAGTGCAATGTTGAGATCGCCATCACCCAACAGCTTGATGGGCAGATGGGCTTTGAACACGCCACTTGCAACCAAATCTGCAATGGTGAGCGTATCACCAGCCTTCATTTCGGCCAAATCGCCGACATTAATGGTCTGGTATTCCACACGGAAGCGGTTCTTGAACCCACGCAGATAGGGCATGCGCTTGGTCAAGCGGTTCTGGCCACCTTCGAAGGTGCGATAGGGATTCGGCCCTGAACGAGCCTTTTGACCCATCATACCTTTGCCAGCAGTTTTGCCTTTGCCGGAGCCATAACCACGACCAACACGCTTTGACGTGCGACGTGAGCCAGCTGCCGGGCGCAGATCATTCAACTTCATGATTTGGCCTCACCTTCTGCGACCTCTTGGACGGTCACCAAGTGGCGCACCTTGAAAATCATGCCACGCACCACGGGGGTATCTTCACGTACGATGCTGCTATTCAGCTTACGCAACCCAAGTGACTTAATCGTCTCTTTTTGGTCGGCGCTATAGCCAATGGCACTCTTGGTGTATGTAATTCGCAACTTCGCCATGACTTACGACTCCTGCTTGTCAGCATTCCGCACAATGCGGCGCTGGCGCAATTCGTGCCGAGTCAAACCGCGATCCTTGGCTGTCTGATCGGCTGACCTCATCTCGCTGAGCGCAGCAAACGTTGCTTTCACCACGTTCACTGGGTTGTTGCTCCCATAGCGCTTTGACAGCAAGTCTTTGATACCGGCAGCTTCGACCACTGGGCGCACACCACTCCCGGCAATAACACCGGTACCTGGCGCCGCAGGAATCAAGCGCACTTTGGTCGCAGAAAATTCTGCTTCCATTTCGTGTACGATTGTGGTGCGTGACAACGGCACATAGATGAGGTTCTTTTTGGCGGCATCCACACCCTTGCGAATCGCATCAGGGACTTCTGCAGCCTTCCCCATACCGATACCCACATGCCCATTACCATCACCGACAACCACCATCGTGCTGAAGCTAAAGCGGCGACCGCCCTTTACCACTTTCGAGACACGATTGATTTGTACGATGCGTTCCTCGAGCTCTAGGCCCTCGGGACTGATTTGCTTTTTTGACACAACTCCTCCAACATGTCAGTTGTACCGGAATCCGGCACACGTCATATCACTTCCCTATGCCCTAAAACTCGAGGCCACCCTCGCGGGCACCATCGGCCAACGCTTGGACACGACCGTGATACTTAAAACCACCGCGGTCAAACACGACTTGCGTGATGCCAGCTTTCTTGGCCAACGCTGCAATGGTTTTGCCAACAAAACGGGCTTCTTCTGTCTTGGTGCCTGGCGTCACGCCAGCGCTCTTGGTCGATGCGGCCAGCAATGTGCGCTGGGTCACATCATCGATGATTTGCGCATAGATGTGGGCACTGCTGCGAAACACGCTCAAGCGTGGGCGAGCTGTGGTGCCTTCAACTTTGCGGCGCACCCGATTATGTCGGCGCAGACGAAGCTCACGAGCTTTGCGTACTGCCATTTCAATCTCCTCACCAATAGAGCGGGGAATTCCCCCCGACTCGCACTACTTCGCCTTACCAGCCTTACCCGCTTTGCGTCGCACACGCTCACCTTGGAACTTAATGCCATAGCCTTTGTAGGGCTCGGGTGGTCGTAATGCACGAATCTTGGCAGCCTGTTCACCGACCAACTGCTTGTCGATACCACGCACAATCACTTGCTGTGGTTCACTTGCTGCTTTACGTTCGATGATTTCGAAGCTGATGCCTTCAGGTGGAACCACACGAATCGGGTGTGAGTAGCCGACAAAGACAACAATGTTTTTGCCTTCGCGGGCAGCACGATACCCGACACCAAGAATTTCGAGCACACGGGCATAGCCAGTGGTCACCCCTTCAACCATGTTTGCCAACAAGGTGCGGGTCAAACCGTGCAAGGCACGGTGCTCTTTGCCGTCACTCGGACGAGTCACAACCAACTGACCATCGGCATGGGTCAATACCATGCTATCCGGCAACGCCTGCATCAACGAGCCCTTGGGCCCCTTGACTGTCACCACATTCCCCGCTGCAATCTGGAGATCAACACCTTTGGGGACTGGGATGGGCTTCTTACCAATACGCGACATCGTTCTTCTCCCCTCAGTTACCAGATGTAGCAGAGCACTTCGCCACCGACGTGTTTCTGCCACGCTTCGTAGCCAGCCATCACGCCACTTGGTGTCGATAAAATGCTAATTCCTAAGCCACCACGAACTTGTGGGATTTCGGCGCGATTTGTATAGATACGCAACCCCGGCTTGCTTACGCGCTTCAACCCACTAATTACTGGCTTCTTTTCGGCGGTGTACTTGAGCTGGAGCACCAGCATGGCACACGGCTTGCCGTCGCGCACCTGAAAGTCAGCGATAAATCCTTCGCGCTTCAGGATCTGGGCGATTGCCAGTTTCATCTTTGATGACGGTATTTCAACGCTTTGCTGGCGAGCCATGCCTGCGTTGCGGATACGCGTCAACATATCTGCAATCGGATCATTCACAGTCACAGGATCTTCCTCCTACGGTCACCAAATGCTTCTCATGGCGAACCCTTTCGCCTGTGGGCAATGCTCTCTACCAGCTTGACTTTGTGACGCCGGGAATCATCCCCCGGAGTGCATTCTCGCGGAAGCAGATACGGCACATCCCAAACTTGCGCATGTATGCACGTGAGCGCCCACACAGTTTACAGCGATTGTAGCCCTGGACCGCGAACTTCGGCTTGCGTAGGGCCTTGGCGATCATCGACTTCTTAGCCAACGGCTTCTTTCCTTTCTTCCATTCGAGCTGGTGAGTCCATTGACTCCTGGCTCGAATCAGTCACGAAACGGCATCCCTAAACGCTTCAACAACGCATACCCAGCCGCGTCATCACTGGCTGACGTGTTTACTGATATTTCCATCCCACGAATCTTGTCGATTTTGTCGATTTCGATTTCTGGGAACACGATTTGTTCGCGCAGACCCAAACTGTAGTTACCACGCCCGTCAAACGAGCGGCGGCTAATACCGCGGAAGTCACGCAGTCGGGGCAAGGCAAGATTCATCAAACGATCAAGAAAATCATACATGCGCTCTGCACGCAAGGTCACCATCACACCAATGGCTTGTCCTTCACGCAACTTAAAGTTGGCGATTGACTTCTTGGCTTTGGTAGTTACTGGCTTTTGCCCAGTAATCAGGGTCAGCTGCTCAACCGCAGCATCCACGGCCTTGGAGTTGCTCAACGCTTCGCCGAGACCGATGTTGACCACCACCTTGTTGAGACGGGGTACTTGCATCACTGATGCATACGAAAACTCTTGCATCAGCGCAGGTACAACTTCCTTGAGATACTTTTCCTTCAGTCGCGGTGTCATTACTTACTCCTCAAGGGATTGGAATGGTCATCCCCCCATTCCGACCTTGATTTATGCGGCGCATCGAGCCGCGCGATTACTCATCAATGGCGGCATCACACGACTTGCAAAAGCGTACCTTTTTGGCACGCCCCTTGGCGTCGGCTGCCTCGAGAAAGCGATGACCCGTGCGTGATGCGCGCCCACACTTCGGGCAAATCAACATCACATTCGAGACATGCAGGGGAGCTTCTTGCTCCACAATGCCACCCATTTGGCCAACACCACGCGGGCGGGTGTGGCGCTTCACCTTGTTCAGGCCTTCGACGACCACACGGCTATCCGTGGGAATCGACTGCTTGATGGTACCCTTTTTGCCCTTTTCCTTACCGGAAATAACGAGTATCTCGTCACCCTTTTTTACGTGCATTACAACACCTCCGGCGCAAGCGAAATGATTCGCATGAATCCACGCTCACGCAACTCACGGGCTACCGGTCCAAAGATACGGGTACCACGTGGGTTGTCTTCTTTGTTGATGATGACAGCGGCGTTGTCATCAAAACGGATGTGAGAACCATCTGGGCGGCCATATTCCTTGTGCGTACGCACCACCACGGCACGCACCACTTCGCCCTTCTTGACCGTTCCACCTGGTGTGGCATCCTTTACCGAAGCGATGATGACATCGCCCACGAAGCCATAGCGCACCCGTGAACCGCCCATAACGCGGATACACATGATTTCTTTGGCGCCCGTGTTATCAGCCACTTTCAAGCGTGATTGCTGCTGTACCATTACCTTATTCCTCTCCGGCCTGTGTCACCACGCTGACCACTTCCCAGCATTTGGTCTTGCTGAGGGGGCGGGTCTCGCCGATGCGCACCACATCGCCCACCTTGCAGGCGTTTTGTTCGTCATGCGCATGGAACTTATGCGTGGTACGCATAATCTTGCGGTAAAGTGGGTGTGGGCGCAGATAATCGACCGCCACTACGACGGTTTTGTTCATCTTGTTGCTCACCACTCGCCCGACCTTGTACTGTCGTCGTCCTTCGGCCATCGTTCGTTCTCCCATGGGCTTATGCGCCCAGCTCACGCTCACGCAAAATCGTCTTGATGCGTGCGATTTCCTTACGCACAATCGCCTGACGACCAGTCGCTGTCAACTTCCCAGTGACTGCCTGAAAGCGCAGATTGAACATTTCTTTGTAGCACTCGTCAATCTTGGCAATCAGCGTCTGGCTATCGAGCTCACGAAGTTCTTTGGTTTTCATTCGCCTGCCTCTTCCTCGCGCGAGATAATCTTGCAGGCAATCGGCAGCTTGGCCGATGCCAAGTGCAAGGCTTCCATCGCAACTTCGGGGCGTACCCCACCAATCTCAAACATGATGCGACCGGGTTTGACCACAGCCACATAATGATCAACTGCACCCTTACCGCTACCCATGCGGGTTTCGGCAGTCTTCAAGGTGATCGGCTTGTCCGGAAAGATGCGAATCCACACTTTGCCACCACGCTTGACATGGTGCGAAATGGCACGGCGCGCGGCTTCGATTTGGCGACTGGTAATCCAGGCGGGCTCAACAGCCAACAACCCAAAATCCCCAAACGCCACCGTGTTGCCATTGTGTGACATGCCACGGTTATTGCCGCGATGCATCTTGCGGTACTTGACGCGCTTCGGCATCAACATAAACGTTGCTCCTTACATTCCTCGGCTAGGCCCGTGGCGTGCGATTCCCACCACGACCACCTTGGCCGCCTTGACCGCCACGACCACCCTGGCCACCTTGACCGCCACGACCACCCTGGCCGCCACGACCACCTTGGCCACCCTGGCCGCCTTGACCACCCTGGCCACCACGACCACCACGGCCACCACGACCACCACGACGATCATCTTCGTCGCCACCAGCATTGCGGGTCACCGCTGCTGGCGTCGCCTGCTGCATGTTGCCTGCTGCATCAAAGAAGACGTCACCTTTGTAGATCCAGACTTTTACACCAATACGACCAAAGGTGGTGTGTGCATGCACCTGCGCATAGTCGATGTCAGCACGCAATGTGTGCAATGGCACGCGGCCTTCGCGTTCGTTGGCGACACGGGCAATTTCGGCACCACCGAGGCGTCCCGAACACTTGACCTTGACACCGAGTGCCCCAAAACGCATCGCACGTTGCACGGCTTGCTTCATGGCACGTTTGTACGACACACGCTTGTTGATCTGTTCACCGATACTCTCTGCGACCAACTGGGCTTCGAGCTCGGGTTGTGCCACGTCAGCGACGTTGATTTTGAGCTTCTTGCCAAGCATGCGTTCTATCTTGGCACGAAACTTATCAACATTCTCGCCTTTTTGACCGACCACATGCCCCACCTTGGCGGTGTGAATAGTGATTTCGATACGGTTGGCTGAGCGCTCAATGTCGACTCGAGCGACGCCATTGCCCGCATAGTGCTTCAAAACCATCTGGCGCAGTTTCAAGTCCTCGTGTAATTGGTCGGTGTAGTTGCGCTCAGAAAACCAACGCGACTGCCAATCCTTGATGTATCCGAGGCGAAACCCCAGTGGATGTACCTTACTTCCCATACGTCCTCACTGTCGGCTAGCTTGTGGCGCCATCATCCACAACCACAGTAATGTGGGTGGTGCGCTTACGAATCCGGTCTGCACGACCCCGGGCCCGCGGCATAAAGCGCTTGAAGGCCGGGCCCTCATCGGCATAAATGGTGTGTACCACCAACGCTGCCGGGTCCATGTCGAAATTGTTCTCGGCATTGGCTGCCGCCGACATCAGCGTGCGGGCTACCTCACGTGCCGCTTTCTGCGGCATGTACTTCAGCACCGACAACGCCTTCCTTACTGGCATGCCACGCACCACGTCCATCACTGGGCGGACCTTTAATGGCGATATGCGCACATACTTGGTAACAGCTTTCGCTTGCATCGTCTCTCGCTCCGCAATGCATGGTGTATCGGGTCACCCCGACACCCGCAAGCTACTTCATCTTGCCGCGCTTGTCAGCCTTCTTACCACCATGGCTCCGGAAGGTGCGGGTAGGCGCGAATTCACCCAACTTGTGTCCGACCATGTTCTCGGTGACATACACCGGAACGTGACGGCGACCATCATGAACAGCAATCGTATGCCCCACCATCTGGGGGAAGATCGTCGATGGGCGCGACCACGTGCGTAGCACGCGCTTATCGTTCGTCTTGTTCATATCTTCGATGCGGCCCAACAGTCGCATGTCGACAAATGGACCCTTCTTCGATGACCGTGACATCCTCGGTCCTTTCACATCCTGCTAATGGCGCCCTTGTCCTGTGCTACGTAAGCGCCAGTGTCGCTATTACTTGGTCCGGCGCCGCACGATAAAGCGATCAGTGCGGGGGTTATGCCGTGTCTTCACACCACGTGCGGGTTTACCCCACTTCGTTTTGGGTGACATACCACGCGGAGCACGACCCTCACCACCACCATGTGGATGGTCACGAGGATTCATGGCAGAACCGCGAACTTCGGGGCGACGACCCAACCAGCGTTTGCGCCCTGCTTTACCCAAGCGCACATTCTGGTGATCCGCATTCCCGACTTGGCCAATCGTAGCCATACAGTTGATATGTACCATGCGCATCTCGCCTGACGGCATGCGCAACGTGGCGTAGTCGCCTTCTTTGGCCATCAGCTGCGCTGATGCACCAGCACTCCGCACCATCACTCCACCGCGCCCCTGCTGGAGCTCGATGTTGTGGACTTCGGTACCGAGCGGGATCAGCCTGAGTGGCAAGGCACAGCCTACGCGCACTTCAGCCTCGGCACCACTCATCACCTTGTCGCCGACTTTCAGGCCGACAGGCGCCAAAATATAGCGCTTCTCTCCATCAGTATACTGCAACAACGCGATGCGTGCCGAACGATTTGGATCGTATTCGATGGCGGCAACCACTGCAGCGACCCCCAGCTTGTTACGCTTGAAGTCGATGATACGGTAGGCACGGCGTACCCCACCACCACGATGGCGGGTCGTGATGCGCCCGTAGCTGTTGCGGCCACCACTTTTGCGCATTGGCTCCAACAGCGACTTTTCCGGCTGTTTCTTGGTAATTTCCTCGAACGTTGAGACCGACATGTTTTTGCGGCCCGCCGAGGTTGGTTTGTAGCGTCGAACGCCCATTGCTTACTCCATCGCGACTTGACGGCCGCGCTCTACATCCCCTCAAACACGTCAATTACGTCGCCAGCGGCCAGTGTGACAATCGCCTTCTTCCAGCTGCTGGTATACCCGTAACGCATCCCACGCCGGCGCATCTTGCCACGCACGTTCATGGTCGTCACATTCGTCACTGTCACCTTGAAGATTTCACCAATAGCCGCACTAATCTGCGGTTTGGTGGCGTCACCATGTACTTCGAAACAGTACTTGTTCAACGTCATCAGGTTGGTGTTCTTTTCCGTGATTAACGGACGAATAATAATCTGATGTGCATTCATCACGCCTCTCCCCCCACTGTCTGATTGCTCAGAAAGCTTTCGATGACAGCTACTGCTGGCTGCGTGATGATAACGTTGTCGTATGTCAACAAATCAATGACGTTCAAGTAGTAGGCCGACATCGTCTTGACACCAGGCAAATTGCTTGCCGACTTGGTCACAACATCATCACGACCCGGCATCACTACAAGTGTCTTGCCGGTGGCTTTCAACGCCTGCAAACATGCCACCATCTCTTTGGTGCGCGGTGCACCAAAACTGATGTTGTCTACAAATGTGACTGTCGCACTTGCAAACTTCGCAGACAATGCCGAACGCACCGCCAATCGGCGCATTTTGCGTGGCATCGCCTGATAGTACGACCGTGGGTGCGGACCATGTGCCACACCACCACCCTTGCGATGCGAGGCGCGAATCGAACCAGCACGCGCACGACCTGTGCCCTTCTGGCGGAACAACTTACGTGTGCTCCCGTCAACTTCGCCACGACCGCGGGTGTTGTGCAAGCCCAAACGGGCATTCGCCAACTGGCGCACCATGGCTTGGTGCATCACCGATACGTTGGGCTCAATACCAAAAATGGTTGCATCAAGTGCAATTGCCCCAACCTCAGCCCCAGCTTGGTTGTAGAGTTTTGCTTCCATCACACCACCCCTATTGGCCCTTCACTGCACGGCGCACCATGACCAGGCCATTCTTGGCACCTGGCACGGATCCCCGTACGAGCAGAAGGTTGCGGTCGCTGATTACTTCGACGACCGAGAGATTCATCACTGTTACCCGCCGGCCACCCATACGCCCCGCCATGCGCGTGTTCTTGAACACATGCCCCGGGTCGGTACCAGCACCAATTGAACCAGGCGCACGCAAGCGGTCTGATTGACCATGGGTGCGCGGACCACCATTAAAGCCGTGACGCTTGACGACACCTTGGAATCCACGTCCCTTGGATGTCCCTGTCACGTCAATCATTTGCCCTACTTCAAACAGGTCAGCAGTCAGCACTTCGCCGACCTTGTGTTCGCTCGGGTTATCAGCTGCGAATTCGCGCAGATACCGTACCAACTTGCCTGCACCAGCCAAATGACCACGTTGCGGCTTGTTGAGGCTCTTGGGCTTGATATCGCCAAAGCCAATCTGCACTGCCTCGTAGCCGTCGCGTTCGCGAACCCGGATTTGCGTGACAACACACGGTCCGACTTCCAGCACAGTGACTGGGATGACCGCACCCGTCTCATCAAAAATCTGGGTCATGCCGATCTTTCGACCTAACAAACCTTCGATCACAATCGCACCTCCGCAGCATTGCGGTTTGCACCGTGCAAACCGTAGTGGCTGCTCTTTCTACAATTAGAGCTTAATCTCGATATCCACACCGGCTGGCAGGTTCAGCTTCATCAACGCATTAATCGTCTGTTGGTTTGGATCCAACACGTCAATCAAACGCTTGTGCGTGCGCACTTCGAACTGTTCCTGCGAGTCTTTGTCGATAAACGACGACCGGTTCACACTGTACTTCTCGATGCGCGTCGGCAACGGAACCGGACCCGCTACCAGTGCCCCTGCATGCTCTGCTGCTTCTACGATCTGCTTGGCTGATTGATCCAAAATCTTGTGATCAAAGGCCTTCAGACGAATGCGCACCTTCTGCTTTGCTGCCATATCTACTCCAAGTCGCACTCACACTACCGTGGAAAACCACGGTAGTGTGAGGCAGCGTATCCCCTACTTAGTCGGTAATCTTTGATACCACACCGGCACCGACGGTACGACCACCTTCGCGGATAGCGAAGCGCAAGCCTTCTTCGATGGCGACAGGCACAATCAACTCAACGGCCATTTCGATGTTGTCACCAGGCATCACCATTTCGACACCTGCAG